>Ga0099364_10000409_pt1 | contig 71640 bp, 72 predicted proteins | sample TergutTh196P3_FD_73070 | JGI IMG/M metagenome (GOLD analysis project Ga0099364, IMG submission 73070) | Microcerotermes parvus P3 segment gut microbial communities from Pointe-Noire, Republic of the Congo - Th196 P3 | ecosystem: Host-associated > Arthropoda: Insects > Digestive system > Gut ...
CTGTCGCGCATCGCGTCGGGCTGCGTCTGTCCGGTGGGAGTGAGCGCGAGTTACGATTCGGGCCAGATAGAGATGCTGGCCGAGGTCTATCCCCTGACGGGACAAGCAGGCCCGGACAGGGCGCTCATGTACGGATCGGTCGAATCGGCGGAAGACGCAGCCGCGCTGGGGGACGCGCTCTGGGAGGAGATGCGCGATATGCCCGCCGTCCGCGCGATAACAGAGGCCGGTGGCGCGTCGTGAGCGTGTGGCTCGTCGGGGCCGGATGCGGCCTTCCCGGCCTGCTCACCCTCTCCGCCGCCGAACGCCTGTCCTCGGCGGATCATGTGGTCTGCGACAGGCTGATCCACCCGGATATACTTCAACTCGCGCCCTCCGGCTGCCGTTTTCACCTCGTCGGCAAGAGCGAGAATAACCACCCGGTAAAACAGAGCGAGATCAACGAACTGCTGGCGTCCCTCGGGAGCCAGGGCGGTACGGTCGTCAGGCTCAAGGGCGGGGACCCCTTCGTCTTCGGGCGGGGCGGCGAGGAGGCGGAATTCCTTGAGAAGAGGGGAGTGCCGTGGAACGCGATCCCGGGCATAACGTCCGCGCTTGGGGGCGCGGCGGCGTCGGGGCTGCCCGTGACGCACAGGGACCTGTCGTCGTCGGCGCTGCTCTTAACCGGGCACAGGAGAGAGGATACGGCCACAGACGACGGCGATTATTGGCGCGCGGCGGCGAACGCCGAGGGAACGGCGGCGATCTACATGGGAACAGGGAACTTCGCGGCCGTGGCGGACCGCCTCGTATCCTGCGGCAAATCCCCGGACACGCCCGTCTCCGTGGTGAGATGGGGAGGATGGAACAGGGCGTCCCGTACCTGCGGGACGCTTGGGGAAATCGCGTCTATGGCGCGCCGGGGACGCGGAATAACGCCCGGCCCCTCGATCATATATTTCGGAGCCGCAGCCGGGGTAAGAATGTCCCCCGCGCCCGGCCCGCTGCAAGGCGCGCAGGTCGTGATCTGCCGCCCATACCCCGAATGCTGGAACACGGGCAGGGCCCTCGAAGCCGAGGGCGCGGACTGCTACGGCCTGCCTCTATTGGAATTGGAGGAACTTGAAGTCAAAGACGCGGACAGGCGCGCGGTAACATCCGCCGACTGGCTCGTCTTGACAAGTCCGCGAGGCGTGAGGCGGATCGCTGATATTGTGGACATCAGGCATATTAGAGGCAAAATAGCGGCAATAGGCGAAGGCACTTCGTCGGCGTTAAAGGACGTCGGAATAGTCCCTGACCTGGTTGCCGCCGGCGACAGCAAGAACCTCGCCCACCTGTTGGGCGGCGCGGTGTCTCCCGGCGATTCGGTGGTGTTCGCCCGCAATATCAGGGGGGCCGGCGCTCCCCTCGGCGCTGTCAGGGCGAAAGGCGCGTCGGCGCTGGCGATACCGACCTACCGTATGGCGGCGCGCTCCGTGCCGGGACTGGAGATCATGCGCGAACAGTGGGAGATGTGCGGCGTGGACGCCGTGGTATTCGGCAGCTCCGCGATGGCGGAAGCCTACGCGCAGGCGCTGGGCGAACCGCCCGAGGGGGCGGCGCTGGTGGCGTGGGGCGCGGAATGCGGCGCAGCCGTGCAGCGCATTTGGGGACGCGAGGCTGAGATCATGCCGTCTCCTGATATGGACGGCCTTATGCGAATAATATCTTATATACGGAGGAAATCATGAAAACCGAGGAACTTTATAAGAGAGCCTGCGACAGCCTTGTCGGCGGAGTAAACAGCCCGGTGCGCGCGTGGAAGGCGGTGGGCGGTACTCCGCTGTTTATTAAGTCCGCGAACGGAGCGTACCTGCGCGACACCGAGGGCAGGATCTACCGCGATTACGTCGGGAGTTGGGGGCCTATGATATTGGGGCACGCCGATCCCGACGTCGCGCGCGCGATCTGCGAGGCCGCCTCGCGGTCGAGCTCTTACGGCGCTCCCTGCGAGGGAGAGATCGACCTCGCGGAGATAATAAAGGGCAAATTTCCGTCGATTGAAAAAGTCCGTTTCGTAAGCTCGGGAACGGAGGCGGCGATGACAGCCCTGCGCCTCGCCCGAGGATTCACCGGGCGGGACAGGATTGTGAAATTCGCCGGGTGTTATCACGGCCACAGCGACTGCCTGCTCGTCTCGGCGGGAAGCGGCGCGCTCACTCTGGGAGTCCCCACGTCGCCCGGCATAACCTCATCGGCGGCGTCCGATACGATTGTGCTGCCGTACAACTCCGGGGATGACGCCGCGCGGGTTTTCGCGGAGTGCGGGCCTCGGATAGCGGCGGTCATCGTTGAGCCCTGGGCGGGGAACATGGGCCTCGTCCCCCCCGTCGCGGGATTTCTGGAGACACTGCGGAAGCTCACGGAGGATAACGGCTCGCTCCTTATATTCGACGAGATAATAACCGGCTTCCGCGTGCCCGAGTCCGGCGTGCAGAACATTATTAATATCAGGCCGGACCTCACCTGCCTCGGAAAAATAATCGGAGGCGGTCTCCCGGTCGGCGCGGTCGGGGGCAGGGGAGACGTTATGGACAGTCTCGCGCCCGTCGGCCCCGTCTATCAGGCCGGGACGCTGTCCGGCAATCCGCTGGCGATGGCGGCGGGGATTGCCGCTTTGAACAAGCTCACGGGGATTGCCTATCAGAAGCTTGAGGAATCGGCTTCCCGTTTGGCGGACGGCTTCAAGGAGGCGGCTTCGGAGGCCGGGATCGAGGTCTCCGTGTCACGCCTCGGCTCTGTGATCGGGCTGTTCTTCTCGCCGAAACTGCCGTCCGATCTTGACGAGGTACAGGCCACGAGGGGCGATTTATACCCCGCTTTCTTCCACGGGATGCTGTCGCGGGGGGATTACTTCGCCCCCAGCGCATTCGAGGCGATTTTCACCTCACTCGCGCACACGAGGGAGGTCATCGACGCCACGATAACGAACGCGAGGGAAGTCTTTGCCGGACTCGCGTCCGCTCGATAAAATTTCCCCATAAGAACATTGATAAATGTGGTATCTTGTCCGTAAAGCGGAATCGGTGTAAGTTAGCGGCGAAAGAACGCGATGGTATAAGGTTTTCGGACACATTGCCGGACGCAAGAACTCTGCGGCAAGCTTTTAAGCGAGGATGATAATATGAAAATACGCTCGATGCGCTTGGAGCATTACCGTTGCTTTGAAAACTTCGACATTGATTTTGATGATCGTCTCACAGTGCTGGTAGGCGCGAATGGCGCGGGGAAAACGGCGACTCTTGACGCCTTGGGTGTTTTTATGCGGTGGGCAGGACATCCGGGTTTGAGGAATGCTACTGATAATAAATATCTTTTTCAGCGCGACATACCGGCTGCTGACGTGGCGCTTGAAAGTGACGCAGAGAGCATTGCATATCGTCTGGAAGTACAATTTCCAGGCGATGCGCCGGAGCTGTTGGAATTTATTTTTAAAAAAGACGATTACGGAAGTCGTTTGGAACCTCAAATTCCCCCCGCTTTCAAAAGCGTCAAGAATTTACTGAATAAAGAAAAACCTGTTTTTGTCGCCTACATGGCCGGCCGGTTCGTATCCGAAAACGATTCAGTATTGGAAAAAAATGACTACACTCCTTCTCTCTACTCGGCTTTTGAGGGTAACTTCGAGCGTACCATAGACTACGCCACCACCTTATCATGGTTCAATAATTTAGATGCGGACGAGGCCCGCGCGATGCGCGACAGCGGACAGAAAACCGAAATACCGGAACTGAAGGCGGTGCGGGAGGCATTATCCAAAGCCCTGTTGGGGCAATACGAACGTCCGAGGATGCAAGGTACTCCGCCCGAGCTGATCATTAATGAAAAAGGCACTGATCGCGCTTACAAAGTCAGCCAGTTGAGCGACGGCTACCGCGCAATGTTGGCATTGGTAATGGATCTGGCCCGGCGCATGGCCCAGGCTCATGGCGCCGGCAGTCCGCCGGGCGAATCGCCTCTAAACTCTCCCGCGATTGTACTCATAGATGAGGTGGAACTGCACTTGCATCCCTCCTGGCAGCAGACCGTGCTGACCACGCTTATGGAAATTTTTCCGAATACGCAGTTTATAGTCACGACGCACAGCCCGCAAGTTTTGACTTCTATACCGGCGAGGTATATTCGTATACTCAGCGACGGTAAAGCTTATCCTGTAAACGAACAAACGCAGGGTACGGAAGCCTCGCGGCTGTTGAAACTTATTTTTGGCGTCGATCCGCGTCCGCAAAACCTCGGTATTGTACAGGCTCTCAACGACTATACTAAATTGGTGTACGAGGAACAGTGGGATACCCCGGAAGCCGAAGTGCTGAGAGAAAAACTTGCCGATCACTACGGGAGTGACGAGCCCAAACTGATGGAACTGGATTTGCATATCGAAAACAGTAAATGGGAGCGCGGCCTATGAAACGGATTTTCAAGAGCATTCCTGCCCCGCAGACCTTGCAAGACTACGCGCGAAACCATCCTGACGCCACTTGGGAACAAATGTGCAGCGACAATGCGCAGGCGACACGCGACTGTCGGGATCAGGCCATCCGGGATCAGTATTGCCTTTGCGCATATTGCGAGCAAAAAATCGCGGCAGATGATCCGCTTCATCGTCGTGTTGAACACTTTCATCCAAAATCGGACAAGACCGGAACGCACAACTGGGGATTGGATTGGGACAATATGCTTGCGGTTTGCGACGGTGGAAGCAGTAGTTCGCGGAAAGAGCAAAAAATGCATCCCTTGCCCGCAAATTTATCCTGTGACGCGCATAAAGATCGAATGATACAGACAGGAAAGCTACCTGCGGCTTGTGAAGGCCGCCTGATGAATCCTCTTGATCTTCCTTCTTTTCCCAACCTCTTTGCCTTGGATAAAGGAACAGGTTATTTCAAGCCGAATGAGGCTTCCTGCGTCGTTACCGAAATTCAAGGAAACGCGTGCGGCACGACAGCCGAGCTGGTCAACGGCACGATTACAGCATTGAACCTGAATTGTGAACGGCTGGCTGAAAAACGCAGGCTTCTGGTTGTAAATATGGATAAAAATAAGAAAACGTTGCGTCAAAGGGGTATCCCGCCTGTTGAAATGCCTGAAAAACTCGTCCTTCGCTATTTCAGCGCGAAATGGCCGGAATTTTTTACCACACTGCGCTGCTGCCTGGGGCCTAGCGCAGAGAGTTATCTGAATTCCGTACACTACCAAGGATAACACATATCATGGCCCCAAATATAGAATCGGCGCCCTACGCCGGCCGCCGGTACGAACTTCTCGAAGAACTTTACGCGGAGTATAACCGCAGGGAGTACGTTTCGCCTGACCCCCTCGAATTCCTCTACAATTACGACGATCCGGCGGACAGGGAGACAGCCGGGCTGGTCGCTTCGTCGTTCGCCTATGGGCGGGTGGCGTCGATATTGGCGAGCGTCCGCAAAATTCTGGAGGTCCTCGGCGATCATCCCTCCGAGGTCGCCCATATGGACGGGGCATTCCTGAAAGCCCGTCTCGCGAGTTTCAGGCATCGGTTCAACGACGGGGACGAGACCGCGAAATTCCTCTCGGGCATCGGGGCTGTCCTGCGCGAGTACGGATCGCTGGAACAACTGTTCCTCTCGCGGATGCGCGGGAGCGGATTATCGTCCACGCTCGGCGCGATGGACGGGTTTGCCTCGGAGATACTACGGCGCGGCGGGTTGCGCCGGTCGCATCTTCTGCCTCTCGCCTCGAAGGGGAGCGCCTGCAAGCGCCTGGCGCTCTTTATCAGATGGATGGCGCGGGCCGACGCGGTGGACCCCGGAGGTTGGAGCGGGGTTCGCCCTTGCGATATTATCGTTCCCTTGGATACGCACATGTTCAGGATAGCTGCGGGCCTCGGATTTGTGAGGAGGTCGTCGGCCGACGGCGCGGCCGCGCTGGAGGCGACCAGGGGGTTTGCCGCCCTCCGCCCCGACGATCCCGCGCGCTATGATTTCGCCCTCACCAGGTTTGGAATCAGGACGGGTATGTCCGTCGGCGAACTGCTCGCGAAATTCGATTTCGACGATTCGGAATAAAGAAAACAGATGGCCTGGCTTTTTTCTTGTTCGCCAGGTCATCGTCCGCCCGAAGGGCAATGAAAGGATGATGATAGGATATTATGATTGGCTTTTTAGGTGTTGCCGCGGATACGTCGGCGAAATAACGAGCCGGAAATCCGCTGTAAAAAACCGCCGCGCTCGCACGATGTCTTTTACATGGGAAATATTATCAGGCTTGCGAGGAATTGTCAATAGGTAAACGTTAAATGTAAACGTTTAACGTCTTTCCGTTTTTGTTTATTTAAATAAAAACAAAAAGGCGAGGTTAGGATTTTTTTACCTGCGCGATAAGCGACCTGTACGCTTCGATGAGGAATACGGCGTCCACGCCGCACGCCACGCAGTCGAACCCCTGATCGAAGAAGGGTTTGACCGCGGCGGGATTGCCTGTGAAGATAATGCTGATCTTGCCGTTGGCTTTGCATACCCCGAGGATGTGGCGGATCGCGCCGATCAGATCGGGATTATCCATCTGCGCCGGTTTCCCGAGCGCCACCGACAGGTCGTATGGTCCGATAAATATGCCGTCGACGCCTTCCATCGAGGCGATCTCTTCGATATTGTCGAGGCAGCCCTTTGTTTCGCATTGAGGTATGAGCAGCGTCCGGTTGTTGGATACGTCGAAATAGGTTTGCGCGTCTCGGGCGAAATCGGCGTAACCGAAATCCCCCGCCAGCGTGAAAGCGAAGCCCCTTCTGCCCAAGGGGGAAAATTTCGCGTATTCCACCAGGCGTTCGGCTTCTTCCTTTGTTTGGACGCATGGAACGACCAGCCCCTTTGCGCCAATATCCAGCATTTTGAGCACGGCGGGCCGCGTGATTTCCTTGATCCGCACAAAGGGAGTGATTCCGCGGCGTTCGGCCGCCAAAACGGCGGCGAGGGCGCTTTCCACATCATACGGGCCGTGTTCGGTATCCACGACGAGGAAATCGAGTCCGGCGATGCCGAGGCACTCCACCGTCATTGTGCCGCCGAGCACAAACATCGTTCCGAGAGCCTTTTGCCCCTGCTCTGCCATCTGTTTTATTTTGTTGATCACAATTATTTGCCTCCCGCCTTGTTTAATCTCCCTTCCAGTTTACCACGGCGCGCCGTTTGATATACGCGCTCATGGGACCGGCTATGCGGGAGCCGGGCGGGCATTATTTCTAAAAAGTCCCCCTAGTATTCGGGCAATATTTCTAAAAAGTCCCCCTAGATTTTGGTCATTTCTTGACACTTACGAATAAACCGATATAATCTCCGGTATGAAAAGAAAAGCCGCTTTGCAACTGCTTAAATGGAAGCTTGAGAGCGCCTCGCCTTTGGTTATTTACGGCGCCAGGCAGGTAGGTAAATCTTATAGCGTAAGAGAATTCGGCAAAGACAAGACCCAGTACGCCAACTTCGTGGAAATCAATTTCGAACAAATGCCCTCTGCGGTCAGTATTTTTCAAGGCGATTTATTGCCCGCAAAAATCATCAAGAACTTGGAAGACCTAACGGGCAAAAAAATTGAGCAAAAAAAGACCCTTTTGTTTTTTGATGAAATCCAGTTATGTCCCAGCGCCCTGACTTCTCTTAAGTACTTTGAGGATGAGATAAGTCAGGGAGTAAGCCATTACCACATTATTGCAGCCGGCAGTTTACTTGGCGTTACCTCCAAGTTAAACGTTTATGATGATAAAGGCAATCTAACCGCTGGCAGCCAGGCGGGAGATAAATATCAGCATCCGGTTGGTAAAACTGAACCTTTAATGATGTATCCGATGGACTTTGAGGAGTTTTTGTGGGCGAACGGAGAGACCTATTTAGCGAATTTAATAAAAGAATGTTTCAAAGATAACCGCCGTCTGCCGGATGTTTCTCACCTCCACGCCTTAACGCTTTGTAAAGCCTTCTTAATTGTTGGAGGTATGCCTAAAGTGGTGGAAGCTTATGTGGATAGAAAAGATTTTCGCAAAATCCAAAATTTAATCATAAACGACTACAAATTGGATGTCTCCAAATATGTTAGAAGCGTGGTTGATAAACAAAAAGTCAGCGACACTTATGCCTCGATACCGGCTCAACTCGGAGTTCCCAAGCAAAGCAAAAGGTTTATTTATGCCGGCGTCAAGGAAAACGGCACCGGTAAAAAGTATCGCGGCAGTGTGGACTGGCTGACTCAAGCCAAAATCATTATCCAGTGCCGCCAGGCGGAAAATGGGGACCGCCCTTTGCCAAGTGAAAAAAACAGCAGTTACAAGCTTTACTTAAATGACACGGGACTCTTATGCCATCAACTAAAAATCAATTTTCAAAATTTCGAAGAATTTGATAAAAAATACTTGGGAGTGGTTAGTGAAAACTATGCGGCCTGTGCTTTGCAAGGCAAAATTCAATCACTGGGTGAGGTATTGCATTACTGGAGATATATCAACGATCATTCCAACGCCGACGCGGAAGTCGATTTTTTAATCACGACCGATATGGGAAATGTGCCGATTGAAGTTAAAAGCGGTAAAAACACCCAATCCAAAAGCTTGGGCGTTTTTATGGATAAATACTCCCCAAATTTATCTTACAGGATTAGTGAAAAAAACTTAGGATATGACCCGGACAAAAGGCTCAAATCGATTCCTCTTTACGCGGTTTTTTGTATCGAAGATATGATTCTAACCTGATTTTTCCTCCCAGACTTTACCTCAGTCTCGGACGCCGTTTTGTCGTTCGCGCATTTGTCCGGGTACAATTTCGTTCCCCCTTTGACGTTTTCCTGATGTCTGTAATACTATTGTGCTGTCTTATTAGAAAATATTGCCGTCAGAAGGGTGGATGGAATTGATGAAAGTGAAAGAGAGGGGAGTAATGCCTGAGTCGAACATCTACTTTAACACCCCGGGCGAGGAGGGACTGAAGCTCTTCCTCTACCCTATCTGCTGCGGGCATTTTATTTGCGGAAACGATTACCGGGTGAACCGTACCAACTATGACAGCTTCCTTCTGATGTATGTAAAGAGGGGGGAGGGTTTCGTGGGCGCCGGGGAAGGGAAAAAATACCTCACCGCAAACGACGTTATCCTGCTGGACTGTTACCGCCCTCACGCCTACGGGACGGAATCGGGTTGGGAGATACTGTGGGCGCACTTCGACGGCAAACAGGCGCGGGACTATTTTGAGGCGGTGTCGCAGGGATCCGGCTGCGTCCTTCTCTCCCCGCAAATGTCGCAGAACGTGTACGGATACCTCCATAAAATTTACGAGCTGTTTCACGAAATTTGCACCACGAGCGATACTCTCGGCAACAAGTACCTGGTGAACATTCTGACCGAGTTCCTGATGTGCCGGGGCGCAGCGGGTTCCGGGCGGGCGACCGGCATTACGGACGACCTCCTGACATACATCTCCGAGAATATTCGCCTTCCGCTGAAATTGAAGGAGATCGCCGCGCGGGTATCGCTCAGTCCCTATTACTTCACGCGGCTTTTTAAGAAAGAGGTTGGATATACCCCTCATCGCTACATATTGATGGCGAGGATCAACTCCGCGAAGTTTTATCTTAAAAGCTCGGAGTTGCCGGTGAAGGAGGTAGCGCGGAACTGTGGATTCGCCAGCGAAAGCGGTTTTTGCGTCGCTTTTAAGAGAATAGTCGGTATGACCCCGAAAGGCTACCGCAATCAGCATATGTAAAGAGCGCTCCGTCCGCGCTATTTTTTTGCCGCGTTATTTTTCAAAATTGCTCTCCGATCACAGGGGATATTGTAAATTCCGTTCGATTTCCTACAATGAAAATACTCAAAAATACATAATGTACGGCGTGGTATAATCAATAAAAGAAGGTGACGCGCTTGAGCGCAAAATCATATGTGGAACTCAAACCGGCCGACATGACGGAGGACGTTATGGAGGATTTGGAAAAGCGCGGGCTGATTACCCGCCTCTGTCCCCATCATGACGATCTGGACGCAAAGCCGGGGGAGACGTTGTGGAAGTCCGTATATGAATCCGAAGACGCTTACGGACCGCACAAGCTGATCACAGTGACCGTCAACAGCGAGGAATTCGCGGGCTTCGGCACTCACCCCGACAATGAGGAATTTCTTCTGATCGGCGACGCCGACACCCAGCCGATGTACTTGGCGATAGCGCTCGTCGGCGCGGATGAGCTTGACGCGAAAATATCCGCCGGTACCTTGGCGCCGGACGATTTTATAGCTTTGCGCGTGAGGTACAACGATCCTCGCGTGAGTTTCTTTGTCATGAAAGCGGATGTTCCTCACGGCGAGGCGATCATCGACGAGGGGAAACGCCCGCCCTCGTTCTACGTCACGGAGAGCAGGGATCTGCCCTTAATTCATACGGCGTTTCGCAATTATCATCTTAGAATCCAAAAACAAGGGATACGAGATTAAGGGATGGAGCGCATGAACCGGGTAAGTACCCTTGCGTTCGAGTCCATATCCAAGTATTTTCCCGGCGTAAAGGCACTGGACAGGATCAGCTTCGAGGCCCGAGGCGGCGAGGTCTTGGCGATCATGGGGGAAAACGGCGCGGGTAAGTCCACGCTCCTTAAGATATTGAACGGCGACTACCAGCCGGACGAGGGAAAATACCTCATAGACGATAAAGAAGCGCATTTCCACAGCCCCAACGAGGCGATAGACGCGGGCATCAGCGTCATCTATCAGGAGCGGCAGATCCTCATGGGACTCAGCGTCGCGGAGAATATCTACCTCGGCCGGATGCCCGCGAACCGGCTCGGCGTTATCAACGCGCGGCGGGCAAATGAGATGGCGCGAAGCATCATCGACGACTTCGGCCTGCCGATAGCCCCCGAAACCAGGGTAAAGGATCTGAGCGTGGCATATCAGCAGATGGTCGAGATAATGAAGGCTTACAGCCGCGACAACCTCAAAGTCATCTGTTTCGACGAACCGACGGCGAGCCTTTCCGATTCCGAAATAGTGAGCCTGTTTCGAATAATCCGCAAATTGAAGGACGAAAAAAAGATAATAATATATGTATCCCACCGCATGAGCGAAATTCGGGAAATCGCGGACAAGGTAGCCATATTCAAGGACGGGCTTTACGTGGGAATGGAGGACGCCAAAACCACTTCCGACGCGATCTTAATCCGCAAGATGGTGGGCCGCGACCTCGGCGACATTTACGACTCCCTGGACCGCAATGCGGAGATCGGGGATGTTCTGCTCGAAGCGCGGGATATTGTATCGGATCATATCGACGGCGTTTCCTTCTCCCTGCACAGGGGGGAAGTGTTGGGTTTTTCCGGGCTGGTCGGAGCCGGTCGCACGGAGGTCATGCGGGCGATTGTCGGCGCGGACAGATTGACGTCGGGCGAAGTGCTTCTGGAGGGCAGGCTGATACGCAACAGGTCCCCGCGCGACGCCATGCGAAACGGCATAGTGCTTGTGCCGGAGGACCGCAAGATGCAGGGCGTGCTCGCAAATCTCGACGTATCAGGCAATATTAACGTGACGCTGATGGATATGCACTCAAACGTCCTCGGCGTGATCGACGGCGCGAAAGAGACGCTCGCGGCAGAGAAGGGAATTCGCGATTTTAATATCAAAACCCCCTCGCCCCGCAAAAGAATTGTGGAACTTTCAGGCGGCAATCAGCAAAAGTGCATTGTGGCGAGGGTCATGTCCACAAACCCGAAGATTCTTATACTGGACGAACCGACAAAGGGAATCGATGTCGGCGCGAAGTCCGAGTTTTATCAGATGATCTGCGAGTTCGCCAAACTGGGGCTTGGCATTATCCTTATCTCCTCCGAATTGCCGGAGATCATAGGATTGTCCGACCGCATCATCGTCATGAAGGGCCGGAGAATAGCCGGCGAGGTTATGCGCGCGGACGCGACCGAGGATCGCCTGCTCGCGCTCAGCATATAAACGACGGAACTGCCGAGGAGGTTCATTCATGGACAGACTGAAACAATTTATAGGTGGCGACAAACTTATCCTTATCTCCGCCATAGCGGTGGTGTTTGTGGTTTTCACCTCCCTGAACCCAAATTACATGACATGGACCAACATAACTAATATTCTTGTGGCCACCTCGCTTGTCGGGCTGATCGCGATAGGCGAAACCTACCTTATCATAGCCGGTCACGTCGACCTCTCCCCCGGTTCGCTCGTCGCGTTTTCCGGCGTGTTGTCGGCGCTGCTGGTGGGGCGCGGAATCGGGGGTATACAGTTTAATTTTTACACCGCGGTGCCCGTCACTCTGCTCTTCGGCGTCCTGGTCGGGCTGATGAACGCGTCCATGGTGAACATAATAAGGCTGGAGCCCTTCATCGCCACGCTCGTCACTCAGTCCATAATGCGCGGCTTTGCCTACATAATCTGTGACGGGAAACCAATCGCCATTAGCGACGCCACATTTCTCGGCATCGGCAGGATGCGATTTTTCTCCATTCCGCTGTCGGTGTGGATAACCATCCTCTCGTTCGCCCTGTTCGGCTTCGTGCTTGCGAGGACGAAATTCGGGCGAAGCATTTACGCGGTGGGAGGCAACAAGGACGCGGCAAGGCTCGCCGGTCTCAATCCCAAGCGTATCATGACGGTGTGTTACGTCATGATGGGGGTCATCTGCGCGGTTGGGGGCACGGTTTTCGCCGCGCGAATGCACTCCGGCCAGCCCGCCGGCAACGTGAGCCTGGAGTTCGACGCGATTACCGCCGTCATTTTGGGCGGCGTGTCCTTCTCCGGCGGCGTCGGCAGCATGGGCGGCACAATACTCGGCGCGGTGCTGATCCAGGCGTTCAACACCGGCCTCACCATGGTCAACGTACAGTCTTTCTGGCAATTCGTCGCGAGGGGCGGGCTTCTTCTGTTCGCTCTCACCTCCGACTATATCCGCAAGGCCAATCGCGAAAAGATGCTGCTATCCGCGAGCAAGCGGAACAAATAGCGGACGTTTGCTGAGATTCCCGAGGGGGTGATGTATGAGCATTAACTTACGCGCGCGGACGTTTTATCAAGAGGAGAAATGATTCTGCGATAAGGAGGAATAGAACGAAAATGAAAAAAATATTGATGGTTTTGATGTCGGTAACGCTTCTTTTGGGTTTGATGGCTGGGGTCGCCTCCGCTGCGGGTATGATTTACGGAATCTACAAGGCCGGGGATCAGACCTGGTTCATCGACGAGGGCGAAGCCGCCAAGAAGGCTGCCGAAGCGGCCGGCTACCAGTTTACATTTGTTGACGCCAAGATGAGCCCCGAGGAGTATCTGAGAGCGATAGACAACGCCATCGCCAACAGGGCGGTTGGAATTGTCACCTGTATTGTCGACCAGACCATGTCGGGGGCTGTCGTCGAAAGGCTGAAAGAAGCCAACATCCCGGTGGTAGCGGCTGATGACGCCCTTGAGGCGGCGGACGGCACGAAGCTCGCGCCCTGGGTCGGCATCAACGCGTATGTGATCGGCCTGGCGAACGGCCAGTGGGTTGCCGAATACGCGATGGCGAACGACCTGACCGAGGCTTCCGACGTCGGTTTTCTGATAATGACGATGGACACCGTGTCGAGCTGTGTGCCGCGCGCGGAAGGCATTTACGACAAGTTCAACGAACTGATACCGAATTTCGACCAAAGCCGTATTTTCAGAGCGGACTACGACGGCACGGTCGAGATGGGTTACAACGTATCGGCGGCGGTTTTCACGGCTAATCCCCAAATCAGAACCTGGCTCGTGACCGGCGCGAATGAGGAAGGCACAATCGGCGGCGTGCGCGCGCTCGAGAGCCTCGGACTCGACGAAAACGCTTGTGTCGTCGGGCTCGGCGCTTACATGGCGAAGGACGAATTCCGCAAGCCCGGCGGTTCCGCTATGAAAGCCTCCTCGTACTTCTCGTCCGACGCGGTGGGAGCCGGTTCCATCAACGTGCTGCTGGACATCATCGCCGGCAGGGACGTGCCGATGGAGACAGCCGTTGACGCGATCATGGTGACGCCCGAGAACTTCGAGGAAGTCATGGGCCCCGCGGCGCTCTAGCGCTGATAAATCGCATATTTTCAATCAAGACGGCGGCCTCCTATTGCCGAGAGGCCGCCGTTACCTTATGCTCACAGTACATTGTCTTGTCGTATTCAGCCATATATTTGTACCTCATCGTCTTTGATTAGGTCATAAAAATTATCTGTCATGTTTTTTGTCAATACTATATCGACCCTTCGATCCAACACTTCAATAAAATCTTCATAAAGCCCGCCCAATTCGAAGAGCGTGGGTATATTTCCTCCCACGACACGAAAATCCACATCGCTTTCCTCTGTGGCGTCCCCTCGCGCATACGATCCGAAAAGGTATACTTGGTTTATTCCATATTGTGGCGCTATTGCCGCTACCGCCTTGCTTATTTCATCCATTGTCAGCATTTTACCTATCCTCCGCATTGTAAAATAGCGCCGACTGCCACTGTCCTCAACCGACCACAATAGTACCATCATTATCCCTGCCTGGAAAACAGAACAAAATTCACGAAAATGCTTTTTGTTGATTTGTTGATTTGTTTATTTGGAAAAAAGGAAAAAAGGAATTTCTTGTTGACAATTCAATGATAAAAATTTATATTTTCCCTTGCAGGTGAACGTATAATACCATTTCGTAATTAAAACGAGATTCGGCGGCACCTGTCCGGTAGGACAGGCGCGGGTTTGATTGAATAAGCGGCGCCGTTCGCGCGATTCTTTCGGAATGTTCGTCCGCTTTTGCGTCGAAAGGAGGCGCGGTAATGGACTTAATTGAGGAACATCCGGTTCTTGATATTGACTACTTCAAACGTCGTGCCAAGGTCGAATTTTCCTTCGACGGACGCCGCATGGAGGGTTACGAGGGACAACCCATCGCTATGGCGCTGCACGCGAACGGGGTGCGTATCTACCGCGAAACGCCGGAGATGAAGCGGCCTCGCGGTTTTTTCTGCGCGATAGGCAAATGCAGCAGCTGTTTCATGGTCGTGGACGGAACGCCCAATGTTCGGACATGCGTGACGCCGCTCGCCTCCGGCATGAAGGTCGAGACACAACGCGGCAAGGGCGCCGTAATCGCGCGCCGCGGCGTCGGAGAGTGAGACGGTCATGAGGGATATAACCGCGGACATTCTCGTAATAGGCGGGGGAGCGGCCGGACTGTCCGCAACGGCTGAGGCGTCGTCGGCGGGGGCCCGGGTGTTGATCGTGGAGAGCGACCTTCACCTCGGCGGACAACTCGTCAAGCAGACGCATAAATTTTTCGGAAGCAAAGAAGAATACGCCGGCACACGGGGATATAAAATATCGGATATACTTCTCGGAGAGATAGACGCCGGCGGGGATAAGGTGAAGATACTCACGAACACGACCGTGACCGGATATTACGTCGAGGACGGAATGTTCACCGCGATGCGCGGCGAGGAGGAATATTTCAGGATAAAATCGAAGAAAGCGGTGGTCGCCACAGGCGCGCAGGAGAGGCTGATACCCTTCCCGAACAACGACATCCCCGGAGTATACGGAGCCGGAGCCGTGCAGACCCTCATGAACGTCTACGGAGTGACGCCCGGCAAGCGCGTTCTGATGATAGGAGCGGGCAATATCGGCCTGATAGTGAGCTATCAGCTTATACAGGCCGGAGTGGAAGTCGCCGCCGTGGTCGAGGCGATGCCGAGGGTGGGGGGTTACTGGGTACACGCCGCGAAGATACGCCGGCTCGGCGTCCCGATACTGCTCCGCCATTCCATCAAGGAGGCGCTCGGGGATAAGGTGGTTGACGGCGCGATAATTATGGAAATCGACGACAAGTTCAACCCGACGGGACGCGAGAGCAAGATCGACTGTGACGTGATATGCCTCGCCGTCGGGCTGACCCCGACGACCGAGATACTGTCGCAGGCAGGATGTGAGATGAGGTACGTCCCGCAGCTCTGCGGGTTCGTTCCGCTGCGCGACCGGACGCTGCGGACGAGCAACCCGGATTTCTGGTGCGCGGGCGACGCAACCGGCATAGAGGAAGCGAGCGCCGCCATGGTGGAGGGGCGCATATCCGGTCTCTGCGCGGCCGGCAGCCTCGGTCTTCCGGCCGATATGGAGAAGTTCGAGGAGTACTGGGCCAGGCTCGATCACCTGAGGGCGGGCGAGGTCGGCGAAAAGATACGGGCCGGCGTGGCCGCCGTTCAGCGCGATAGCTGGGATGATTGATATAGAGGGGGATCGGCGTATGACGGAAAAAGAGATGCTCTTTGACAGCGGAGTGCTGACGGACGAGCGCCCCGGCGCGGCCCGACCTCCCGAGTCCCTGTGGAACGACCGCCGCGGAGGTCTCGTGGTGGTCGAGTGTCCGCAGCGGATACCCTGCGACCCCTGCAACACAAGCTGCCCCGTCGGGGCGATAACACCCTTCAAAGATATTAACGACACCCCGGAGATAGAATACTCTAAATGCACAGGCTGCGCGATCTGCGTGGCGGTCTGCCCCGGTTTGGCTTGTTTTGTGGTCGATCTTACGTTCGCGCCGGACCTCGCGCTCTTTAAACTGCCATACGAGATGCTTCCGGTTCCGAAAAAAGGAGACGAGGTGCTCTGTCTCGGGCGGACGGGGGAAACTCTCGCGCGTGGGAGGGTCGAAGCCGTCACCGAACCGAAGCGCGACCGCACGCGGGTCGTGCATGTATCGGCGCCCAAGGGACTGGCGAACGACATAAGGGCAGTAAGGGTGGTGACGCGACATGCCGAATAAAGAGAGCGACATTATCGTCTGCCGCTGTGAAGAGATAACACTCGGCGAGATAAGGGAGTGGATCGACAGGGGATACGATTCCGTCTGTGAGCTGAAAAGGGCGGTGCGCTCGGGTATGGGACCCTGCCAGGGGCGCGGGTGTCAGGATATAATAATGAGGGAAATCTCCCGCAGGCGCGGCATTCCCATTGACAAGGTTGAGGCGGCGACCGTCCGCCCGCCAGTCAAACCGATAAAGATCGGCCTGTTGGCCGAAGGGGGCGAATAGCCGTGGAGTGGAGGGATCGCGCCGACGTTGTGATAGTGGGAGGCGGAATCGTGGGCGCGGCTACGGCTTATTATCTCGCGAAATTCGGCAGGAGTGACATCGTCATACTCGACAGGGGGACGGTCTGCTCCGGTTCGACCGGGCGCTGCGGCGCAGGGATCAGGGCACAGTGGGGCACGGAGATGAACTGCCGCCTGGCGATAGCCGCCCTCGACATATTCGAGCAGCTCGACGATGAACTGGGTATGCCTATCGGACTCAATCAGGGCGGATACCTTCTCGTGGCGTACAGCGACAGGGAGTTCGGCAACCTGAAAAAGGGCATGGAACTGCAAAACAGCCTCGGGATAAAATCTAAAGCGGTGACGCTTGCCGAGGCCCGTGAGATATGTCCGGGACTCGACGGTTCGGACGCCGTCGGTTTCACCTTCCATCACCGCGACGGCCACGCGGATCCGTTCCTTACGACATTCGCCTACGTCGAAGCCGCGAAGCGCCTCGGGGTGTCCTACTTCAGGCGCACGGAGGTCACGGGGATAAATGTTAAGGGCGATAGGGCCGTCGGGGTCGATACGACCGCCGGCCATATCGACGCGGACTTGGTCATTAACTGTGCCGGCCCGCACGCGCAGGTTGTCGCCAAAATGGCCGGAATCGAACTGCCGAACTGGGGCGAGAGGCACGAAATAATGATAACCGAGCCGGTCGATCCCGGTGTGTGCCCGTCGATGCTGATGAGCTTCTCCGGAAATTTTTATATCCAGCAGAGGCCGCACGGCTCAATAATCTGCGGGATGAGCCCGGAGGGGCATCCCGAGGACTTTGAACATCGCGCCACATGGCAGTTCATCCGAGAGATGAGCCGGAAGATCGCTCATATGCTTCCGGTCGTCAAAGACGTCAGGGTAGTGCGGCACTGGGCCGGGTTGTACGACATGACGCCGGATGGCTCGCCGATAATAGGCGAGACCGACGTTAGAAATTTCTATCACTCGACGGGATATTCGGGCCACGGCTTCATGCTCGCTCCGATAGCCGGCAAGGTGCTCGCCCAGCATCTGACCGGCGACAGGCCCGACATCGACTTCTCGGCCCTCGATTACCGGCGCTTTGCCAGGGGAGAATTGATAATAGAGCCTAACATTACATAAAAGGAGGGTGAGTTTTTTGGCGAAACGTTTCAGCGTGATAATCAATAAAGCTTGGTGTAAGGGGTGCGGTCTTTGTATTGGCGTATGCCCGAAAAAAGTGCTGGAGTTCGATGATCGGGTAAAGAGCGAGCCGGTTCGCATCGATGACTGCATCGGTTGCCGCCAGTGCGAAAATATCTGTCCCGACTTTGTGATTACCGTAAAGGAGAGTGAATGAAATGCCCAGGGCTGAATTCTGGCAGGGCAACAAGGCGATAGCGATGGGAGGCATCGACGCGGGCTGCACGTTCTTCGGGGGTTACCCGATCACGCCGTCGACGGAGATAGCCGAAGCCATGGCTGAGGAGCTTCCGAAGACCGGAGGGAAGTTCATACAGATGGAGGACGAGATCGGCGGCATCGCTGCGGCGCTCGGCGCGGCGATAGCCGGCGACAAAGCCATGACCGGCACGTCCGGCCCGGGATTCACATTGAAGCAGGAGCTTCTGGGCTACGCGTACATGGCCGAAATTCCGCTCGTGTGCGCCGACGTTCAGCGCGGCGGTCCTTCGACGGGTTTGCCGACCAAGGTATCTCAGGGGGACGTCATGCAGGCTAAATGGGGTACGCACGGGGATCACGCGACGATAGCCTACTCTCCCTCTTCGGTGCAGGAGTGCTACGATCTGACGATAAAGGCGTTCAACGCGTCCGAGCGCTTTCGTCAGCCCGTCCTCGTAATGACGGACGAGGTCGTTGGCCATATGCGGGAGAGGATAGTCGTGCCCGACGCCTCAACACTGAAATTAGTGGACAGAAAGCGTCCTTCACAGACGCCGGACAAGTTCATTCCTTATCTGGCCGACGATGACGACGTGCCTCCGATGGCCGCCTTCGGCGACGGCTATCACTGGCATTTGACGGGGCTCACATCCAACGACTTCGGTTTTCCCACCAACAACGCCGCCGATATAGATAAAAAAATAAAAAGGATTCTGAGGAAGGTCGACAGGTTCCGCGACGAAATCGTCGAGTACGATGCCGAGAGCTGGGAGGACGCGGAGATCCTGGTCGTGTCGTTCGGATGCGTGTCGCGATCTGCACTGCGGGCTGTCCGCGAACTGCGCTCGCGCGGGGTGAAGGTGGGGCATTTCCGTCCCGTCACCCTGTGGCCCTTCGCGGACGCCGAACTGGAGAAGATAGTGGAGGATTCGCCGATAAAGCACGTGATAGTTCCTGAGCTTAACATGGGACAGATGTGCCTCGAAATTGAACGCGCCCTCCGCGGAAAGTGCCGGACTCACAGCAAGACACTCTTAAACGGAGAGCTGTTCAAGCCCGCCGACATAATATCCTACATAGAGGAGGTGGCGTAGGATGCCTCGCGAAGATGTAATGAAATGGATAAGGAAGCGGTTCATGCCCCACATATGGTGTCCGGGCTGCGGGCTTGGAATCGCCATGCACGCCCTGCTTCGGGCGCTAACGTCGCTGGGCGTCGATCCCGCCAAGACGGTCTTGGCCTCCGGCATCGGCTGCTCAAGCCGTCTGCCGGGCTACGTTGACGCCTGTACCCTGCACACCGCGCACGGCAGGTCGCTTGCGTTCGCGACCGGAGTTAAGCTTTCCAAACCCGAGTTGACGGTGATAGACGTCATGGGCGACGGCGACTGCTCGGCGATAGGCGGCAACCACTTCATACACGCCTGCCGCAGGAACATCGGGATATGCGCCATAGTAATGAACAATAACATATACGGCATGACGGGAGGTCAGGCTTCGCCGACGACCCCCGTGGGGGCGATTGCGACGACCGCGCCTTACGGCGCCGTGGATCCGCCCTTCGATATATGCCGTCTCGCGATAGGAGCGGGCGCTACGTTCGTGGCGCGCGCCACTATAGCCCAGCCCCAGATGTGCGAGACGCTTTTCAAGAAGGGTATCCAGCACGACGGCTTCTCCGTGATCGAGATAATGACGCACTGCCACACGCAGTACGGGCGCAAGAACAAGCGCTCGCGCCCGCTGGACAACTTCAATCACTTCAAGGATCAAAGCGTGATGAAGGCGAAGGCCGACGGCATGTCAAAGGAAGAATTGGCCGGCAAATACGTCATAGGCGAGCTGTACAGCGAAAACGAAGCCGAAGAATACACCAAGACTTACGACAGATTAATCAATGAGGTCGGGAGGCGACCGATATGAGTGACCGTTACGAAATTCGCATAGCCGGATCCGGCGGACAGGGCGTCATACTCGCCGCCGTAATACTCGGCGAAGCAGCCGCGTTGAAGGAGCAGGGGCTGAACTCCGTGCAGACCCAGTCATACGGTCCCGAAGCGCGAGGCGGCGCTTCAAAATCCGAGGTAGTCATAGCCAGGGGCGAGATAGATTATCCAAAGGCCGCGAACCCCAACCTTCAGGTGATCCTGACCCAAAACGCCTGTGACGAATACTCAAACGACACGGCGGCCGGAGGCATCGTCATTCTCGACGATTTCTTCGTCAGGGAGATACCGGAGCTCGACGCGGAGATAATCAGCCTGCCGATAGTAAAAACGGCGCGGGACACACTCGGCCGCGAGATAGTCACCAACATGGTCGCGCTCGGCGCGGCCGCCCGCGTGCTCGAAATCAAGGAGCTGTTAAAACCCTCGTCGCTGAAAGAGGCGATCCTCGACAATGTCCCGAAGGGAAGCGAGGAACTCAACGAGAAAGCCTTCGACGAAGGTTACAAGCTGATGAAGGAACGGAAGTAATGATTTATTAAAAACGAGAAACCCCTTAGCTCTACCCGGAGACCCATCATGGGTTTTTTTGCGAAGTCCCCTGAAACCCCATAACGGGGTTCAGGGGACTTCGTCCCTTACTCCACGGTCACGCTCTTGGCCAAGTTCCTCGGCATGTCGATGTCGCGGCCCAGAGTGCGGGCGACATGGTATGCGAAAAGCTGGAGCGGTATCAGGCCGATGAAGGGAAACAGTTCAGGTTCGGTCCTCGGCACGAAAAGTATATCATCGGCATGTGCGAGCGCCCCTTCGTCGCCCTCCGAGGCTATGAGTATCGTCGGGGCGTTGCGAGCTCTGCACTCCTCTACATTTGAGAGGGTCTTTTCCCGCAGATCCGTGTCAGGTACCAACGCCACGACGGTTAGATGCTCGTCGAGCATGGCAATGGGTCCGTGTTTCATCTCCCCGGCGGCATATGCCTCCGAGGGCAGATACGCAATCTCCTTCAATTTCAATGCGCCCTCCATCGTGAGCGGCACGCATTCCCTCCGTCCTATGAAGAAAAAACCTTTAGAGCCGGCGTATTTTTCCGCGAGCGATTTTATCTCACCCTCCCGCTCCAGCAGTGACTGCTGAAGCGTGGGGAGGGAGCGGAGACCACCGATAAGCCGGGCCTCGTCCCCTGCGGACAAAGAGCCCTTTTCCTTGAGGAGGAACATCACCAGAAGGGTAAGTAAGCCTATCTGTCCCATGAAGGTTTTTGTCGCCGCCACCCCAATCTCCGGTCCCGCGAGGGACAGCACCGTGTGTTCGACCTCGCGGTCTATTGTGGAGCCGCGTACATTGGTAATGGCGACACAGTGCGTGCCAAGCGTCTTGGCGAGCCGCGCGGCGGCGAGAGTGTCCGCCGTCTCCCCGCTCTGGGATACGAATACCGCGAGCGTGTCGCCGCCGCCGGGGACGTTTCTGTACCTGTATTCGGAGGCGATCTCCGCGCTTACATCTATTCCGTTGTCGAGGCTCTCCATAATATTTTTCGCGACAAGGGTTGCGTAACTCGATGTGCCGCAGGCGACGAATTGTATTCTGCGGATACTATCCATCAGGCCCCGAGGGATGTTTAGGCTCTTTCGCATCGCCACGTTCGCCACGATAGTGTGGGCTTCGATGGTGAGACGCATCACGTCGGGCTGTTCACCGATCTCTTTGCGCATGAAGTGCTCGTACTGCCCTTTGTCGGCCATCACGCTGTCCCAGTTCAAATGTATGGCCTTCTTGATCCGTTTTTGTCCTTCGAATCCGAAGAACTTGCAGCCGGAGGGCGTTAAGGAGACCATCTCTTCCTCCTCCAGGAAGAAGAGGTCGTGAGTGTACCTGAGCAGCGCGGTGGGATCCGACGCGCAGTAGCACGCTCCGCCGTCAAACGCCGCCACGAGAGGCGAGCCCTTGCGCGCGCACCATATCTCGTTCGGCCGGTCGAGGAACATGATCACTAAGGCGAACGCTCCTCTCAGTTCCGCCGTGAGCGCACTCATCGCCCGCAGCGCGTCTCCGCCGTAATCTTTATAAAGCAGCGCCAGTAACTGACAGGCGGCCTCCGTGTCGGTCTCGGTGACGAATTTAATCCCCTTGGATTCGAGATTAGACCGGAGTTCCCGAGAATTCTCGATTATTCCGTTGTGGACAAGCACGGTCATACCGTCCGCGCTCTCGTGCGGGTGGGCGTTCGTCTCGGTCACGCCGCCATGCGTCGCCCATCTCGTGTGGCCTATCCCGGTTATCGCGCCGGCGCTCTCGGGCGGCAGCTCGCTCACCTTGCGGGCAAGTTCCGAAACCCTGCCCACCACCTTCACGTTAACTATTTCGCTGTCGCAGCGGAGGGCGATCCCGGCCGAATCGTATCCCCTGTACTCCTGCCGTTTGAGGCCGTCTATTATGATTCCGGCGGCTGGTTTTTTCCCCGCGTATCCCATGATACCGCACATTTACGATCACCTTCCCGCTTATAATTATAACCCGGAGTGAGGAAATAATGCCGCCATTACCAAGGCATACTCAATCCGCCGGCACGCCGGCTAAATTTTGATGGTTGACTTTGCCGGCTCGTATGGGTATGATGCGTGGCACGTTGCAAATGCTTAAAGAGGTGATGAAATGGACAGCGAGAGTATAACGAAACGAATTAATGCGCTATCCAAGCTGATAGGCAGCAAATCACCGCGACCTCGACCTTTCAATTCATAATTCGCTTTTATAAATCAAGGAGCGGCGCTCTGTGTTTGCGCGCGGCTCCGCTAAATTCCGGTTAATACCAACAAATTTAAACTGAAACACAGACGGCCCGCCTGCGCGGGTTCGGTAAATCGTTTGCAGTTTGGTTTTAGCGACTGCGGAAGGCGCTATTACAGATGTCTGTGTTTTGATAAAACCCAAGAAAGGCCGGTGGCGTTATGAATCAGTACAGTTTTGACGACAATGCGAACAGCACGATTGGAATTATCGGTTTCGGACGTTTGGGACACTCGCTTACCCTTGCGCTCTTGGACAATGGTTTCCCTAAGGAGCGTTTGTTGATCTCCCACAGAGGCAGTGGCGCGACATACGACAAGATAAAGGAAAACGGTATTGCCGAGTGCCTGACCGATACAAAAGATTTGGCCGGCCGGGCCGACGCCGTCATCGTGGCGGTGAGACCGCAGGATGTGCTCTCTTTATCGGGGCTGTCCTTCAAACCGAACGCGCTCGTCGTTTCATGTATGGCGGGACTTCCGCTCGATCTGCTTAGGAAAATTTTCGAAGTTGACGTATGCAGAATGATGTGCAGCGGTCCCGATACGATTTTCGAAGGAAGGGGTATTGCGACGCTTTTCCCGGCGGAGCCTTGCTTGTTCGACATCCTGGAACTCTTAGGCGTGAGGATTTTCGAGACGAAATCCGAGGCTGAACTCGACTCATTTACAGCGGGTATCTGTCTCCCGGCAATTCTGCTCAATATTCGCGTCGCAAAGAAAGAGATAAATCAGGCGATGGATGAAATGGAGAAAAAATACCAAGTTTACGCCGCAATACGCAAATGGATAAAAGAGGTCATTCCTCACGACAGCGCAACCTCAAAGCGCTCCTATCTCGAAGGCGTCTCTACAAAAGGGGGTATCAGCGAAGCGATGACAACAAGTTTGCGGAGCGGAAACACCCTCTCGGCGGCTATTCCGCACGGCATAGAAAGAGGAATAGAAATAACGGCCGAGATCGCAAAAGAGACGGAGGCGATACTCGGCGCCGTCAAGCTTGCCGGTTGAAGCCATTGCGCAATAGAGTAAAGCCTCAGGTGAAAAAACTCCTGAGGCTTTATTAATACTGATGAACACACAGATTTCGAACCTGTGACATCAATCGTCCAATAAGCAGAAGAAACAAACGTGCCTCTTGGCATTTTCGATGTAAAATAAGGTTGAAAACACGGCATAGGGAAGGATGGTGACGCGTGTGCCGCGGAATGAAGAACATCGACGCGCTGCCAGCGGCGATTCTTCGCGAAGTGTTTAGTGGGCGCATGCAAGGAGAGCGAAAAAGTCGCGCGCGTTGAATAATAGCTCCCTGAGTGAGGTAAAATGAGGAAGAAAGTTGGTGTCTTATTGTGACAGGCACAAAGAAAACTCGCATAGATGCTCTTTCAATTGCCGGAAGATTTGCCCAACGCGTCAAATCGGAGTTGGATACCGACGCTATTGTATATCTTTTTGGTTCATATGCCCGCGATGAAGCAAGCGCGGATAGTGACATTGATTTAGCTGTGATTTCAAGAGAGTTCGGAAAGAATATTTCGGAAGATTATGGTATGCTCGCGGTTTTAGCGCACCACGTCAATCCGGATATTGAGGCGCATCCTATTGTTTACGAAGACTGGGTAGACGCAACACCATTTACTGATGAAGTCAGGAAAAACGGGGTGTTGTTATGAGCCTGACGGCGAAACAGCATGTTGATTACTGGCTGAAAGGTTCATCTGAGAATATGATTGACATGAGGTCAAATTTGAGAAACAAACGCAGAGTAGCTGCTTTGTTTTTCGGCCATCTTGCGATAGAAAAAATGCTAAAAGCGCTTTGTGCAGCAAAACGCACCGTTATTCCATTTGATCATAAACTGCTGAAACTTGCCGAAAAAGCAAACATAGTATTATCTCAAGCACAAGAAATGGAATTGGGTGTTATCACAAGCTTTAACATCAGCACTCGCTATGATGACTACAAACTGCGGTTTCACCAATTGTGTACACCAAAATATACATCCATATGGGCTGCAAAAATCAGCGCGTGGCACAAATACCTAAAACAGATTGTGATAAACGAACGCGCTAAACTACCAAACAATACTTCTGTTACGTAGGCCATTGCCGCTGTTGACGCCACAACCCGCTATTAGGTGAGCGGTAAACGTCCCCATCGTTTATTCCGGATAAACGGAATACATAGCTATTTGATCAATTTCGCGATTCGCGGAGAATATGTAATCTATTTCGCCGTTATTCCCGCACAATACATTTGCGGAACCGCAGTCATGGTCGATAACATCTGTTTTGTATGAGCGCTCTCGGGAATCATAGTAAAGCGCCATAAGATTTCGCCTGCCTCGCCTGTGTCCGAAAACCACGATTTGCCTGCCGCACAGCGGCCCGCCGTAAAGCGCGTGCAGAAAGGGAGCAGGTTCCTCAAGTTCATAAACAGGTATATATTTGCCTGACCGAAGCTTGAAGATTTTTAAAGTGTCGCCATGAAAAGGCTGAAAGACAACAAGCTCCTGTTCGCCGTCACCGTCCAAATCAAGCAATACAGCGTCACTTGACGGCTCGCGCAACAATTGTTCTTCAAGCCATGCCTCCCCGTGTTTAGCCGGCGGCGATAAAAACAGGACGCCCTGCTCACTGGAAACCAAACATCCGGGTACGCCGTCTTTTTCGGCACGGTAATACCCATGATTTTTGAACAAATCATCACGTATGATCTTTAACGGCAACTGATGCCGATTGTCGTACAAACTCAGCTCTTTGGGGAGTTCCGCGACCAGAACCTTTCCCGGTGTTTTCCATGCATCCTTGGGCTCCGGTTCGCTTTTTATCGTACAGGCGATCAGGTAACGGATTCCCGCGCTTTCCAATATGTCGATTCGATGCGCAAATGGTAAATTTACTAAAGTTTTGACACTCCACTGCTCCATACTTTCGGCTGCGGCAAGCACAATTTTCGCGTCGGAAGCGTCATTTGGGGAATAAAACTTTTGCGTAGCCAAAAACATGCCGGACTCCCCGGGTAAGGGAACCATACTCATTACGCCGCCGGGACCTTCCCATACCGTCGCTTTTTTATTCCCTTCCATGCCGAATAGATAACATGCGTCATGTTTTTCGGCTGCAATCAGTATGCTGCGTTCACCATTAATCGGGATTTCCGCTAATGAATAACATTTCGGCAATGTCCCCAGAATTTTCTTTTCAAACCTCAACATTGTTTTTACCTCCCTCTTGAATCACAAAAATTCTGTACGTTCAATTTTTCTCTCATCATGCTGCATACGCCGAAAATTATTTCCTTCCAATCATCGTTTCCGACGTGCCAAAATTCCACAACATACCGGCGTACCCCCATAGCCCATGCTTTGGTAATTGCGGAATCAAAATCAACATGCCCGGTACCGAAAGGTACTTCGCGAAACACGCCGGGAAGAGTTTCTTTTAGATGAACAGCCGCTATGTGCCCTCGCCCCTGTTCTAAATCATCCAGTACATCCTTCCCTTGGGTTTTCGCCGCGTTGGTCAAATTTCCTATATCGGGATAGATTTGCAGGTAAGGGGAGGAAATAGCCCGCACATATCGCATCGCTTTCTCCGCTGTATTCATGAACATGGTTTCCATGGTTTCAAAAGCGAGGATAACGCCTTTCGCGGCAGCCAACCAAACGGCATTTTTAAGCCTTTCGGTGAATAATTTTTGAGTTTCGTCATTTGATGTTTCGTAATACACGTCATATCCCGCTAATTGTATGATTCGGATACCCAAGTCGACAGCCAGATCGATGGCCTTTTCCATTATCTCCATTGAGCGATTTGCGATGTCAGGGTTCTCGCTGCCGAAGGGATATTTGCGGTGCCCGCTGAGGCACATACTCCCTAAAGGAATACCATGCTCTTGGGCGATCGCAAGGAGATTACGCCGTTCGTCTATTGTCCAATCCAATCTTGCGAGCTTTTCGCCGCTCTCATCCACACTCAGCTCGATAAAATCATAGCCGGCCGATTTAGCGGTCATAAACTTCGATTCCCAATCAAGTGAGGAAGGCATGGATTTTTCATAAAGCCCAAGCAGATAGCTCTTCATGATATTTACAGGCAGGAACGGAAGGGAATGTTCTGCGGATACCCGAAACAATCCTCAAACCCTCTGGGGTGGTGATAGGCTCGTTTATTTTTGTGGGTCGGATAAATATACTTGCCTCCAACTTCCCAGAAGAACGGTCGGAATTGATAATCCAAACGGTCTTTCTTCATATCGTAAAGGACCTTTATTTCATTCACATCCGCCATGAAATTTGTCCAGACATCATAGTGAATTGGAATAACAACTTCACAGCGCAGAGCTTCAGCCATTCTGAGGATATCTACGGAGGTCATTTTGTCCATGATGCCTGCCGGGTTCTCGCCGAACGATCCGAATGCCACGTCGATTTTGTGGTCTTTTCCGTGCTTGGCGTAATAGATCGAATAATGTGAATCGCCGCTGTGGTAGATATTCCCGCCGGGTGTTTTGAGGAGGAAATTGACAGCTTTGTCATCCATATCAACAGGACAAACACCGGTGAGATCTTCACGGTCAGGGCCTGTCGAGTCGGTGGTTACCAAACACGTGCGGTCAAATGAATCCAATGCGACAATCTCCGCGTCTTTAATCTCAACGCTGTCACCAGGTTTTACGGTGAGGCAGCGTTCTGCCGGCACACCCCACTTTACCCATAAATCAACGGACTTCTTCGGCCCAATAAACGGCACAGGTATCTTTTTTTCGTCTTTATCCGTTGTTGTCATGCCGCTTTGAATAACATGAGCCGCAAACTCCGGACTCATATGGTCTTGATGGTAGTGCGTCGCAAGTACCGCGTCCACATGTTTTACCGCAAAGGGATCGAATACAAACGGTATTGCCCGAAGATTTGGCTGCATTGCGCGGCAGCCGCTCATGTTTGCCATTTGGTGCCCGGGTTGCATTAAGCCGTTGTCGTGCGAGCGTTTACCGTTTCCGGTCCACAAATCTACTGTGAAATTACAGCCCCCGGGCGTTTTGAACCAGATGCCGGTGCAGCCCAGCCACCACATGGCGACCGTTCCGGGCTTTATATCCTCGCTTTCTATTTCTTCGTTGAGCCAAGCGCCCCACTCGGGGAAAGCGCTCTTAATCCATTTTTCTCTTGTCATTTCCGATACGATACTCATCGATATTTGCCTCCATTTAAGTTCACGCCGCTTTGCGCGCTTCGATTTTTTTGAAGAAACGGCTAAGGAATCCCTCGCGTTTGAGGCCGCTCATCTTATAGCTGGAGAACATGTCGAAGGCGACCGCAACAATGATAATGATTCCCTTAATAAAGTTGTGATAGATGGAATTTACGCCGAGCAGACGTAAACCGTTGTTCATAATGCCAATTAACAGGGTACCGAAGATAGCTCCGGGCAATGTGCCCATCCCGCCGCGCAGACTAACGCCGCCAACGACGATAGCCGCGAGTACGTCGTTTTCGTAGCCTTGAGCGGCGTAGGAACTGGCCTGCTGGTTCATGCTGGAAAGTACGATCCCGGCAATAGACGCCATTAACCCCGACATCATATAGGCGATCACAATGGTTCGCTTCACATGGATACCCGAAAGCTTGGAGGCCTCGCGATTACCGCCCACAATGTATATTCTGCGCCCGTAGGTTGTATTGTTCAGCAGGAAGAGCGTGGCGCAAAAACAGGCGAGCAGCACATAAACGGGCAGCGGAGCGCCAAAGACGCGCATCGTGCCGATGTTGGTGAAAGCTTCCGGCCTCATGATAACGATCAGTTGGTTGCCGGTTATGGTCTGGACAATGCCGTAGATAACCTGCGAAGTGGCCAGCGTCAGTAAAAAGGCCGGGATTTCAAGGTTAGCGACGATGACGCCGTGAATCAAACCGCTTGACAACCCCACGCCCAATGCGGCCAGAACGCCGGCAAAGACACTTGGTGTTGTGTAGCCGTTGTTTACGATGATCGTAACGCAAATAGCGCCGCCCATCGCGGCTACGCCGCTTATGGTGCGATCGATGCCGCCTACGAGCACCGGGAACATCGCTCCGCAAATCATGATTCCGTAGAGCGAAACCTGATACAGGATACTGATGAGATTTGCGCGGGTGAAGAACAGGCCGGGCAGCGTGACGACGAAGAAGAGTCCCAGCGCCGCCAAGACGAGGGGTTGGCGAAACCGATGAAGGAGCTTTATAACATTCTGGTTCTTCATAATTGCCGCGTACCCCCTTTTCCGGCCGGGAGGATCCCCGAGGACGCCAACAGAATATCCTCCTGCGTGACGACGCCATCATGGAATTCGTTGATAATCCTGCCGCCGCGCATGATCAGGATTCTCGTCGCCACCCGCAGCACTTCGGCAATATCCGAACTCACCAGTAAAATGGCTACGTTCCGGCGAGCCAGATTTTCGATAAAGCGGTAGATTTCGTCTTTTGCGCCCACGTCAATACCAACTGTAGGCTCGTCGATGAGCAGTACCTTGAGATCGCGGGTCAGCCACTTGCCCAATACGATCTTTTGCTGATTTCCTCCCGAAAGATTCATGGCCGGCACGTGTGGATTGGGCGGCCGCAGGTCGACCATCTCTACCGCCTTAACGCCCAACTTGTTTTCTTTATCTGAGTTGACCACGCCGAACCTGCTGAGCTTGTCGTAGTTGGTAGACGCCACATTGCGCGTCACGGAGAGCAGCGGCGCAAAGCCCTGTGTACGGCGGTCCTCGGGGATGAGGCCGAAGCCCCGCATGATTGATTCCTGAACGCCTTTTTTAAGGGGTTTGCCTTGAAAGAGAATCTCACCGCCGTCATATTGGTCGGCCCCGAAGGTGCCGCGCAGCACTTCCGTTCGACCCGAGCCAACCAGCCCGGTGATAACGAGGACCTCGCCCTCGTTGACTTCAAAGCTGATACCTTCGTAATGGCCAAGACTTGTGAGATTTTTCAGCTCCAGCACGGCAGGTTTGCCGGAGCGGCGCAGAGGACGGGAGGCGGTGGCCTCGTTCAATTCCTTGCCGATCATCATCCGGATGACCTCGCCTGGTACGATTTGATCGTGTTCGAGAACGCCTGCCTTCCGGCCGTCGCGAAGCACTGTGATGCGATCGGATAGCTGAAAGACTTCCTCAAGACGGTGAGAGATATACAGGATACTCACTCCGCGATCCCGCAACTGGCGAATGATGCCGAAAAGCAGTTCCGATTCCTTGTTACTGAGCGACGAGGTGGGTTCATCCATTATGATCAAGGAAGCGTTGAATGAAAGCGCTTTGAGAATCTCCACCATTTGGCACTGCGCCACGCTCAACGTTTCTACAATATCATTCGGGTCGAGGGGGAAAGCAAAACGCTCAATGAGATCGGCCACGTCCGCATGCATCTCCTTTTTGTTGAGAATGCCGCCAAGACGGGTTTTTTCCTTGCCCAGCATTATATTTTGCGTAATATTCAAGGTCGGCACAAGGCTGAGCTCCTGAAAAATTACGGCGATACCCAGCGCGGCGGCATCCTCCCGTGAGCGGATCTCCACCGGACGGCCGTCGAAGTAAATACGGCCGGCATCCTTGGGGTAAACGCCTGTCAAAATCTTTATCAGGGTGGATTTCCCCGCGCCGTTTTCGCCAAGCAGCGAGTGTACCTCCCCTTTGTTGATGTCAAAATCCACGTCGTTGAGGGCGTAAACATGGGCGAATTGTTTGTTGATCGCTTTCATTTCGATCAGCTTTTCCGGCGCGCTCACGAAATCACCGCCTTTTTTTCGCGTGCGACGGCCGCGGATTTTGTCACTTTTGCCTGCATGTACCGATTGTAAGCAGCGTCAAACAGCAGCATACTCACAATGATTATGCCGCTGGCGATCTGCTGTGTCTGCGTTTTTAGATTAAACTTGAAGATGCCGTTTTCCAGTACCTTCAAGAACAGAACGCCGATGACGGTGCCCAGGATATTGCCCTGTCCCCCGGTAAAGGAGCAGCCGCCGATGACAGTGGCCGCGATGGCTTGAAACTCCATCCCGGTGCCGGAGGTGGTTTCAGCGGACCGTATCTTGGCCATGAAGAAAAGCGACCCGATAAAGGCGCACATGGCCGAAATCATAAAGACGACAAATTTTGTTTTTTTGTAGTTGATGCCAGAAAGCTCGGCGGAGTTGCGATTGGATCCGATGGCGTAGATATGCACGCCCAGCTTGGTATTTTTTAGTAAAAACTGTCCTGCCGCCGCCACGATAAAAAAGACGATCGTAACATAGAACAGCCCGTCCACACTGCCGTTAAGTGAGATAATCATAGGGTCGTTGACCGGCTTTGTCGTGATCATCCCCGTTTCTGAGCGCAAGGCCAGAATCATCGTCAGCCCCGTGAATACGAACTGGGAGGAAAGGGTTGCAATAAAATCCGGAATGCGTAACACTGAAACCAGATAGCCGTTAAACAGCCCGCAACAGATTGAAACTATAAACATCACCGCAAGAACAGCCGGCATCGGCATCGCGGCAGAGTATACCAGCCGAGTCATCACCATGGCGTTAAGCCCAAGCAGCGCCCCGCACGAAAGATCGTTGCCGCCCGTTATGATCGCCATAGTAACGCCCACGGCCAGAATACCGATGATAGAGCTTTCGCGCAGCAACAAAAAGATATTTCTGGCCGTAAAAAAATATTCGCTGGTCAGCCCGAACGCCAACACCAGGATCATAAGCAGGCCGAAGGAAATCAACCTTCGCATTGTTTCTCGACGCAAGCTTTATTCCCCCTTTTAATTAACCTGAAAGTAAGGATTTAATAAGCGCGCTGCCGCGTAACCGCGGCAAGCGCGCTGCTCCCTTATGAAAATCCAAACTACCAGCGCATATCCGGCGTTATGGCCGCTGCGTTTTCAATCGTGACTGCTTTGGGGGGCATCTTTATGACCGGGGTCTCGGTAAACCGGCTGGTATCGATGTTGCTGCCGATGTACATCATGGCAATGCGAGCCGCCGTCGCGCCCTGGTTGTAGCAGTCGGTGTAGATTGTTCCCGTCATGAGTCCCAGCTCGATATACTCCAGGGCCTTGTTTTCGCCGTTGGCGCCCCAAATGACCATTTCGTCAAGCCTTCCGGCCGCCTGAACCGCCATGGCGGCGCCTTGAGCCATCTGGTCGTTGTGGCAGAAAACGCCGTCAATCTTGGGGTGTTTGGTGAGGAAGTCGGTCATAACGGCATTGGCGCGTTCGGTCAGCCACTCGCCGGTCTGTGAATCGACGATGGCGATGTTGGGATACAACTTGAGTCCCGCCTGGAATCCGGCCTCGAGGTTTTCACCGCGAGAAGCGCCAGGTGTGGCTTGAATGACGACAAAATTGCCCGAGCCGCCCACTGAATCGGCCATCTGAAGGGCGATGGCGTAGCCTGCCTCATAATCGGTCATTGCGACCAGAGCGGCGTGGGGGGAGGTGACGTCAATGTTGATGCAGACTACAGGTATACCGGCTTGTTCGGCTTCGGTTACAGCCGGGGCCACAGCCGCCGAGTTAAACGCCTGAAGGATGATGGCGTCGTATTCCTGTGAAATCAGATCGTAGATGATTCGGGATTGCTTTTCGCTGTTGCGCTCGCCGTCGAACATTGCGTAGGATACGTTGGGCCAGTAGGAAAGTTCCTGTTGGATTCCCTTACCCCACGCGGTGCAATTGGCATCGGGAGCGTTGGTAGGCACCCAGGCGATCTTGATTGGGTCGGCGAAAGGATTCTTCTTTACTTCCCTGAAGAAATCGCCGCTTGATGCAGCGGAAGCCGCGCCGATGCCGCAGGCAATCACCAACATAACAAACAAAAGCAGTGCAACCGGTCTTTTCATCTTAACCTACCTCTTTTCTGTTTGTAATTGATATGGGTTGTGACCGTACTGTCAGCCTGACTATCAAATAGTGGCATAGAAATTCATTTAAGTCAATTCAATAACTATGAACTGCACATAATTTCATTATTCTATGCACATATTCCTATGTAAATTACGCAAATGATAAGCCTCCGGCGCCGTTACCCGGGGAAGGGGTTACCCATGAATTAATTATGTGATACAGTTCAGGCAGCTTGTGAGATCATACTGCGAGACGGTGGTAATGAATGAACAGCCTGGTGTTGGATGTCGGCACGACCAGTATGAGAGGCGCACTTTTTAACGAGCTTGGCGAGATACTTTCCTTCAAGAGCGTCAATACGCCGCTGCTCATGGAACGAGGTTACATCGAACAGCTTCCCGGACGATATGTCGAAGGGCTGGTTAATATTTGCAGGACGATCGCCTCGGAATACCCGGTGGACGCTGTCAGCGTAACCGCATTCCGCTCGGCAATCACGCTGGTCGACCGTAACTGCAATCCGTTATACAACTTTATTATCTGGCAGGACACCCGTAACCAAGAGATCTGTGAACGCCTTTCGCACGCGGACGACGAGGTTTACAGAAACAGCGGCGCGCCTATCAACACCGTCTTTACCGCGACAAAGCTGCTGTGGCTGAAAGAAAACGAGCCGGAACTTTATCGCAAAGCTTATAAAGTGATGACAGTCCCGGATTATCTCATTTGTTTGATCACAGGCGAATTCGTTACCGACCGTACCTACGGCAGCCGTACCCACTTGATGAACATCCATAACCTGCAATGGGATTCGGCGCTCTGCAAGCTATTCTCACTCGATGAAGAAAAACTCTGTCCCCTCATCGACCAGGGGACAGTCGCGGGAACGGTGTTGGAAAAATTTTCCGAATTGTCCGGGCTGCCCAGCGGCATTCCCGTGATCACAGCGGGAGGCGACCAACAATGCTGCGCGCTGGGACTTGGTGTTCTGGATGATACCTCCCTTGAGGTGAATAGCGGCACCGGAGCGTTTGTCATCTCCCTCGCCGACCGTCCCATGCTCGGCAACCACTCCGTGATCTGCAACGTTTCAGCGTTGCGCGGAAAGTACGTAGTTGAATCCAACGTCATTGCAGGCGCTTCCGCTTTGAATTGGTTTGTGAGGGAGTTTTTTCCCGAGCATTGGGGGGAGCGCCCCGATTACGCCGCCATCGACCGCCTGGTTGCTTTAACGCCTGCCGGCGCGGGCGGGCTTTATTGCGTTCCTCACTATCAGGGTTGCGGTTCCCGCTGCTGGAACCCAGGGGCCAAGGCCGGGTTTTGGGGTTTTACCCTGGCCAGCACGCGAGCGGAAATGGCTCGCTCTCTGTATGAAGGAATTGCGGTAGAAATCGCGAAAAGCATTGACGCTCTGCCCGTTTCCAGCAGGACCTCGAAGCGTGTCTATGCAGCCGGAGGACTTTCCAAAAGCAGTACATACAATCAAATTCTATCCGATGTGTTAGGCAGGGAGATTATCGTCTACTCCGACCCTCAGGCTACCTCGATCGGCGCGTTCGTCTCGGCTGCCGTGGCGCTGGGGTTGTATGACGAACATCAGTCCGCGCTGGATAGGGTACGCTCCCATGGAAGTGTTGTAACGTTTACTCCCGACTTGGAGCTGGCTGATTTGTATCAGGACTGCAAACATAAGACTGAGCGGCTTTACCGGGCACAGGCGGATTTTATCTCTGTCGATGGAAAGGATGTTGGTTGAAACGGTATGAATCATTATTTACACGATATTAAGGATACCAAAGGCAGCCATATTAAGATTAAAGAGTTGGCGCAAATATCTCAGGTTGCCCATATGTACTATAACCTCAATATGCTTCAGCCTGAGATCGCTGAAAAATTATTCGTTTCGCGCTCCAAGGTATCCCGTATGCTCGATAAGGCGCGAAAGCTGGGCATAGTGGAAGTTAAAATAAAGCGGATTTTCGACAGGGCGGCCAGCGTGGAGGAAAATCTGAAAGCGCGTTTCGGCCTCAAGGAAGCGATTGTCATCACTGCCTATGACGAGAATAAGGACGAACTGTTTGACGCCATTACCGATTTCGCCGCCGCATATGTTTCCGACCTCATTAAGGGAAATTGCGTTGTAGGGATCACACGCGGTAATACCATCATCAAATTAGTCAATAAGCTTGTCAAGCTTAACGAGTGTAATGTAAGCGTGGCACAACTCATGGGAGCCACCGGCAACCCGGATTCCAGCACGGAATCAAGAGAGCTCGTCAACAAGGTATCCGAGATCTATTCCGGCGCCGGTTACTACCTCAATGTTCCAATCTACGTCGATGACCTATACGCAAAAGAAATCCTTTTGCGGGATCCGACTGTGCAGAAGACATTTCAGATCATGCGGCAGTGCGACATCGTTCTGACCGGGTTGGGTAATTTCGATACGGAGGCGGTCAATTTCGGCAAGGACTCCACCAATTGGTTTGATTATTTGGTGGAAAAGCACATCCTGGAACTTCGCGCCAAGGGCGCGGTGGGAAGTATCTGTGCGCAATTCTTCGATATCAACGGCGAATATATCGGTTGCGAATGGAACCAAAAGTGTATATGTATGCCGTTTGAGTATATTAAGCGCTCCAACCTGACTGTTGGGGTTGTTTCGGGACCCGAAAAGACAATCTCGTTGTTGGGAGCGCTCCGGGGACACTTACTCGATGTCGTCATAACTGATATAAAAACGGTCCTTAATGCTTTGGAAATTGAAAAAACAATTAAGAAATTTTAATCCTTCAGGCAGCCTATTGGGACCACTAAAACGCCTCGCTCTGTCGTATAGGCCATATCGGTTCCGGTGATGATCATTAAAAAGGCCGGCTCCCCGAGCCGCGTTTCGTTTTTGAGGATGAGATTTTTTAACGTTATCAGATTTTCTTCCGCCTCCTTTATCCTCGTGCCGCCCAATTTAATTTCAACCAGGGCGTATTTTCCATCGTGAAAATGAATGACATTGTCGCACTCTAAACCAAATCTGTCCCTGTAATGCTTTAAGTCTCCTCCGATTGAATTTAAATACACTTTTAAATCCCTATTTACAAGATTTTCAAATAATAATCCAAAGGTTTTTATATCCAGCATAAGGTCTTTAGGAGAGCAGCCAAGCGCGGCGGCGGCAATGGATGGGTCGGTCATGCTTTTTTTCGGCGCGGTCCTGATCGAAGTCTTTGACCTTATATTAGGGTTCCAGGCTTCTATCTCTTCTATTATAAATAACTTTTTCAAAGTATTTATATAGTCGGTGATCGTCTTTTCGCTTACGTCGGCGTAATTCGCCCGGATATCCGCGTACATCGATCTGTTGGAATTTATTGTGGAAAGCTGTCTCGCATATGATTTGAAAACGGCCCTTGACAGCGAGGGATTTCTCTTTACCCCGTCTACTTTTGAAATATCCGACTCACACAATACGTCTAAATAATTTTTTGAAATCTCCAACGCTTTTTTTTCACTCAATTTGCCGCTGATGGCATTGGGCCACCCACCCCTGCAAAGGACATACGCGATTTTTTCATATGTTAAATCCGTTTTTTCCCCGTCAATGTCCGTTCTGCCATTGAGCAGATCCGGTATTGATATGGCGCCGTTCGAATCGCCCGACTCAAATAGCGTCATGGGCTTCATTGTTATGAACGCGAATCTCCCCGTACCACTGTGTAAGGTGTCGTCTTCCGTTGGGGTGGCGGAACCCGTCAATATATACTGCGCGGGTTCGGAGGTTTTGTCTACGGAGTATCTGACTGCATTCCATAACTTGGGGGCAAGCTGCCATTCATCTATGAGGCGGGGCTTTTCCCCTTCAAGCAGCAGAGATGGTTTTGTGTTGGCAAGTTCAAAATAATTTTCCTGTAAATCGGGATTTTGCATCTCCAAAACACTTTTGGCGATTTGTTTTGCGCTGGTTGTTTTTCCGCACCATTTCGGACCTCTTATATATATTGCTCCGGTGCAGGACAGTTTTTCCCGTATTTCCCTGTCGATTATCCTTTTTATATAGTTCATAATAAACATGACCTTCGATTTTTTCAATTTTTCGAATGCTTTTTGAGTAAATATTCGTTGTTTTCCTTGCCTGGGAATTATACGCTCTTTTCGCCGGAAAATCAATGTTGTTTCCAATATTTGGAACATTTTACTTCTAATATTTGGAGCATGTCACTTCTGGTATTTGGAGTATTTCACTTCCAATATTTGGAGCATCTCACTTCTTAGATTTGGAGCGGGATCCCGTTTCTATCATTATTGATAGGGATTTACCGTAAGTGCTCGCTGATATCCACAATGCAACCAGCCCAAGATAATCCGACGCCGAAACCAATTAACATTACCTTTTTCAATTTTTTTGTATCGTTGGTTGATACAATATCCTTGAGCGCCAGAGGTATCGACGTTGATACGGTATTGCCGTAATTTTGGACGTCATTCCAGAAAGGGGCGCTCATCAATCCGCATTTCTCGCGTAAGAAATTGAGCATGAATTTGTTTGCCTGATGAAAAACAAAATAATCCACGTCCTCTTTCGAGATTTCACATTTTTCCAATATATTCGTCATTGTGGCTGGCACCACATCCAAGGCAAATTGAGTGATTTCCCCTCCATTCATATGTAAAGAATTCAGCGTGACACTATCGGGGGTTTGAGGGAATCGAGAGGCGCCTGTCTTGACTATCAAGCTCTCGGCGCCTCCGCCGTCCGTTCCGAAATCGAATCCATATATACCCTCTTCGTTTTTACTGACGCCGGATATAATCGTGGCGCTAGCGCCATCGCCAAATAAAGGCGCTGTTGAAACGTCATCCGGTCTTATATATTTCGTATAAGTTTCCGACGTCAAAAGCAGCACATTTTTGGCTTGACCCGTTTCTATCAAACCTTTGGCCATGGATAACCCATAAACATATCCCGAACATCCCAAATTAAAATCGAACGCCCCACAATTTCTGCCGAGACGTAAACGCTGCTGCAAAAGACAGGACGTTGTGGGAAGAAAATAATCTGGTGACTGTGTACACAGAATAATAAAATCAATTGTATTCCTGTCTATAGAAAATTTCGAGAATAAACGCTCCGCCGCAAAATACGCCAAATCCGACGCGCATTCGTCGGGACCCGCTACATGCCTCTTGAAAATCCCGGTCTTTTTAGTTAATTTGTCATCCGCCGGGTTTTCTTCTATTTTCTCCGGTAAGTATTCGGCTATAGCTTTTATGAAAGCTTTATTTTTATCGGGATGATTCAAGCCAGATATCCTCCGTCAATTATTATGTCCGTTCCCGTTATCCATTTCGATTGCTCGCTGAGCAAAAATAATGTCAAATCTGCGACATTCGTCGTCGTACCTTTTCCAAGCGGCGGTAAATTTTCTACATCAGTATCTGCGATTAAATCTTTCGAAAGATTTGTTTCTATAAGTCCGGGGCTTATTGAATTGACCCTTATGCCTTTGGTGGCTAATTCTTTCGCGAAAATCTTGACGCCGGCATTCACCGCGGCTTTTGCCGCAGAGTATATTCCCATTCCTTTTTCTCCTTTATGTGCGCGCACCGAACCTATCTGCACATGAGAGGCGTGCGGATTTGAATATTTTTTCTTTGTGGCGATTTGCAAAAGAGATACGCCTGCCCAAAAGCATACGTCCATCATTTTTCTCGCGGCTTCGTTATTAAAGGCTCTTAGTGGGGTAAACATCGACACACCGGCCGAATGGACACTTCCATCAATTCCGCCATGTTCCTCTGCAAACTTTGCGATGGAATCCTCGAGCAGCATTTCGTCACATACGTCCAAGGCGGAAATAAATATATTTCCGGGCACGTTGGATTTTAATTCTTGAAGCTCTTTTTCTCTTCGGGCTATGGCCAGCACTTTCGCCCCGCTCCGCGCCAATTGCAAAGCGATTTCATAACCGATACCCGAAGAAGCTCCTGTCACGATGAAGTTTTTGTTTTCGAAGATCACGTCACGCCCGGCTTCAAAATTTAGTTTTGTAGAAGCGCATACAGGTCGGAAATCGTTGTAGCTTTTTTTAAATCCTGAAGACGGATTTTTTCCTGGTATTTTAAATCGGCCATAGCGACAAAAGAGACAATGGCTAAAGAATCCCACTCTTCTATTTCCGACAATAACTTATCCGGGGACGGGATAGCGTCCAGTTCCAATATTTCGCAGAAATTTTGTAAAAATTGCTCCATTGAATATCACCTTCGATTTCACGTTGTGGCTGATGATTTACATGAATTTTCCTTTGAGTTCCATAAAAATTTCCCGGCGCAACACGTAGGTTAATAACGACTCATCTGGATTGACATCAATATTGTTTCCGTCGCTTATTTCAGCGCCGAGCGTTTTATGAAACGTCAGAACTTTTTTATTCTCCGGGTCTACTTTAAGGACGGCATAACGTCTTGCGTCTTGGGTAAAAACAAAATCGCAACTCAACATAAAAGACTCCACAGCGCATACAGGCTCGGTACAAATCCACCGGCCCACCTCAGCATGTTCATCTGCGCAATTGTATACACTGATAAGGCCGACTTTACTTTTCGTTGATTTTTCGTATATCACATAGTAAAAGTCTCCCGCCCTCTGTATCTGATCATGTATCCATTTGAGTTGAAGATCAATATTGGGTTTGGTAGGGTGAAGGAAGCGGCTTAATTTCGGATCTGTCCTCAACGAAATAATGAACTCCGCGTCCTCCGGCTTTACCGGTAATAACTCAACTTGCTTTCCTGAAAGAACAGGACCGACAGCCATATCTTCACAACCTCTCGGGGGCAGACAGCAGACCAAGCATACTTACGCAACAAACCATCAGTACACCTCGCGGTGGAGAAAGGCGTAAAATGATATAATTCAACGGCGTGTCCAAACGAAAACACTCTCTTTGTCCCTGCCAAGGCTAAAAATCTCAGCAACAGGCAGGACAGTGTCGTTGTTTATTGTTTTTTACCAATAAGCGACATAGATACGCAAATTGGCCGAACTTATTCTAGTCAATGAATGATTGACTGTCAAGAGGTTGTGCTCATGCTCGACCGCAAAATTTTTTCGGAAAGGCTAAAATTGTCAAGGCGCCGCCGTAACCTGACGATGGTAGAACTCGGGCGCGCAATAGGTATCAGCAAGCAAGCCGTTCATCAGTGGGAGACAATGCAAAACGTCCCTTCCGTCGACAGTCTGATCGTACTTGCCGATGTTCTCGGTTGCTCGATGGATTACCTCGTGGGAAGAACGGACGACCCGACGCTTCGATAGATTATCGTGAGCTGATGTGTAATGAGGCCGCCGCAGCGCGGCGTACCGTCGGCTTCAAGTTTAGTTTTGCAAAAGAGCGTAAAGGTCGGAAATGGTGGCGGTTTTTCTTAAATCAAGCTGAATTTTTTTGTCGTATTTTAAGTATGCCATAGCAACAAAGGAGACGACGGCAAAAGAATCCCATTCATCTATATCCGACAATAACTTATCCGGGGACGGAACAGTGTCCAGTTGCAATAATTCGCAGAAATTCCGTAAAAATTGTTCCACCGAACATCACCTCGCCGTCACTGCCCTCCCCGCAAATACGCCTGTCTCTTATTCAGTCGAGCGGCTGTCAACAACCACGCGATAGATATTAAGCTGATAGCATGTTTTTGTCAACTGCTATTGCTTCTTTTTGTAGCTGTGAGCATGTAATAGGCTGATGCTATGAGGTGGTATTATTGCGCAAAGAGTTGAACAGGCAGATTGGAAAGAGGGTGCGGGCACAGCGCGAATATCTCGGTATCACGAGAGAGGGGTTGTGCGAGTATGTGAGTATATCGCCCCAATTCCTTTCGGAAATTGAACGCGGGATTAAGGGCGCATCGGCGGAAACCCTGTACAAACTGTGCGAAGGGCTTGGGGTGTCGGCGGATTATCTTCTTATGGGGAAGGAGATTCCCGCCGACGTTTCCCTTATATCTGCAACGCTGTCATCGCTCGATGAAAAATATATACCCTTCGCGGAGGACTTGCTTAAAACCCTCATAAAGGCGATCGCTCTGAAATAAACGCGCAAACCCTCTTGATAAGGCAATAGGAACCCACTAAAATGAAAATAGATCGAATTGTTCGGTATTATTCATTTTCAAACGGAAGCGGAACGCTGTTCGCGATATAGATGAAAACAATAAATGCGGAAAAGGGATGATCGTATGGATATAATGAAAGCGTTCAGTTTTTCGCTGCCGACGAGGATCGAATTCGGCGTCGGGTGTATTTCCGGGATCGCGGGCGAATTGTCGGCGCTGTCCTCAAAGAACCCGCTTATCGTGACGGACAGAGGGATAGTTGCCTCCAACCTGTTGGAGCGTGTCACAAAACCGCTTGACGAGGCCGGCGTGGCCTACGAAATTTACGACAACACCGACGCGAATCCGAGGGAAGAGAACGTACACGAGGGCGCGGCGTTAGCGCGGAAAGCAAAGAGCGACTGCCTCATCGCGGTGGGCGGGGGCAGCCCGATAGACTGTGCGAAGGCCATCAGCGTCATGGCGACCCACGATGGGGTAATCCGGGATTTCGCCGGAGTGGAAAAAATTCCCGGCGGGACGATACCCTTGATTGCCGTTCCGACGACCGCGGGCAGCGGGTCGGAGGTCACGTTCAGTTCGGTGATCACCAATCTCGCGGGGAGGACGAAATTCACCCTCCGCAGCGTAAAGATAGCCGCCAAGGCAGCCCTCTGCGATCCGGCGCTTTCGGTCTCAATGCCAAGACCTCTCACGGCCGCGACAGGGATGGATGCTTTGACGCACGCGATAGAGGGGTACACTGCCGTCTGCGCGGAGCCGATCGCTAACGCCGTCGCGCTGTACGCGATCGGACTCGTGTCCAAATACCTGCGGCGGGCGGCTTGCGACGGCGGCGACGTCGAAGCGAGAGCGGGCATGTTGATGGCGAGCCTGTTGGCCGCGATCTCGTTCAGCCACTCGGATGTTGCCGCCGTTCACTGCATCGCCGAATCCATCGGCGGCCTGTACGACAAGCCGCACGGAGTTTGCAACGCGGTCTGTCTGCCGGAGGTGATGGATTACAGCAAAGATCACTGCGTCGAAAAATACGCGAATGTCGCGCGCGCGATGGGGCTCTCTTTCGCTTCCGACGAGGAAGGGGCGGCAGCGGCGGTCGCGGAGGTGAAAAGGCTGTCCGCCGACGTAGGCATCCCACCCTTCTCCGCTTTAGAAATACCCGAGTCCCGGTATAGGCGGATAGCGGAAAAATCATATGAAAACCTGAGCAGCGCCAGCAACCCCCGGCCCCTCAGCGCAGACGACTATATCGGAATTTTGCGGCGGTTGGGGTCGTAAGAAGAATAGAAAATCGAGATAATGTCGGCGTTGGCTGAATTGAAAGAATACCAATGAAAGAAAAAGACCTCATAACAATAGACATAACAGCCATCAACAGCGAGGGCGAGGGGATCGGACGCATCGAGCGTGACGGCGGCGGTTTTGTCGTGTTCGTGCCGGGGGCCATTACGGGCGAGCGCGTGACGTGCCGTCTTGACCGGGTCGGCAAAAAATACGCCGCGGCTTCCCTCGTCGAGATATTGTCCTCCTCCCCTCACCGAACGGAGCCTCTATGCCAAAGCTACGGCGCGTGCGGGGGTTGTCAGTTGCAGCACGTTGCTTACGGAGAGCAGCTCCGCGTCAAGAGCGAAATACTCGCCGACGCCATGCGGCGTATCGGACACATAACCCCGCCCGGAGAGATTGCGTGCGCCCCATCGCCCAATGAGTGGGGTTACCGCAGCAAGACTGTGCTGCCGGTGGGTGCGAAGGCCGGTTATTACGAGAGGCGAAGCCACCGCATCGTCGAGTTTGTGCAATGCCCCGTCCTGGAACCGCCGGTCGAGTCGTTGGTCGCGGAATTGATAGCGGCGAACGCGGCCTCGGGACTGGGCGGCTATGACGAGCGGAGCGCGAAAGGCGGCATAAGGGGGATAGCGGCGAGAACAGGCGGAGGCAGAACACTCACCGGGACGATAGTCGCCCGCTCGCTCAACAAAAGGGAGTTCGGCCGTCTGCGCGATATCCACCAGAGAATAATGTCACGCTCGCGCGGCGTTGCCGGTTCTGTGCTGAACATCAAGACCGGCCGCGATAACTTCGTGTGGGGGCCGGTATTCAGGAAAATTTGCGGCGGCGGCTCAATATCGGTTCCTTTGGACAAATTCAGTTTCAACGTTGATATATCCTCATTCTTCCAGATAAATACCGCGCAGGCGGAGCGGGTTTTTCGCCGTGCCGCCGAGATTGCGGAACACTCCGGCGCGTCAGGGGTGCTGGAGCTTTACGGAGGCACGGGCAGCCTCACCGCGTATCTGGCCTGCGTTGCGGAGAGCGTGGATTCCGTTGAGGAATGGCGGCCGTCGGTACGCCTGATGAGAGAGAACATGGAGCGCAACGGGATAGGAAACGTCCGGGTCTTCGAGGGCTCGTCCGAGACTTTCCTGAATGACGGCGCGCACGGGAAATCTTATGACACGGTAGTGCTCGACCCGCCGAGAGCCGGAGCGTCCGAGGCAGTGATAAACGGAGTTTCCCTGATCGCTCCCCGGAACATCATCTATATCTCGTGCAACCCTGCGACGCTGGCGCGCGACGCGGCAAGACTGATGGAGAACGGGCGGTACGAGATGACGCGCCTGGAAGCCTGGGACATGTTTCCGCAGACCGCGCATGTGGAGAGCCTGTGCGTGTTGAAGAAAAGAGACTACTGACCGAACATCTCATCTCAGCGGTATCTTGCTCTTTCATGCCACATACCGCTGAGGTTAATCTTTCCTCAAATTGGCCGTAGTAAAACAAATTAACATGATGGAAACGCCGAAATCATCGTATTACTAGGCATCTTCGGTTGGCAGGAACGCTGTTAACTGATACAATTCTTTGCGAAAAGGCATTTATGCTAAATTTCAGATCAGCGGTATGTCGGTCAAAATGGGTACATACCGCTAAGGTGAGGCGTAAAATGACTATAATCGGCAGGGAAAAAGAAAAGCGTATTCTGAACAGTTGCTTTGAATCGGACAAATCCGAATTTGTCGCGATATACGGCCGCAGGAGGGTCGGGAAAACCTTTCTGGTGAAGGAACTTTTTGAGACAGAGTTTACATTCTATTCGACGGGCATATTGAATGGAAATAAAGACGCGCAGCTTCGAGCGTGGAACGATGAGATATCGCGTTTCGGCGGGAACGGTTTTTCCGCTGCGAAAAACTGGTTTGAAGCGTTTGAAAATCTGCATCAGATCATTGAGCAATCATCCGCCGGAAAAAAGGTCGTTTTCCTTGATGAAATACCCTGGATGGCCACGATGCATTCGGACTTTACGGCAGGTCTTGATTATTTCTGGAATAGATGGGCGTCGTCACGAAAAGATGTGCTGCTCATCATATGCGGATCGGCGGCGTCGTGGATAAGCGATAAAATTATCAACGACAAGGGAGGGCTTCACAACCGGCTTACGCGTCATATCCTGGTCGAGCCTTTCACGTTGAGAGACTGCGAACAATTCTATAAAAGCCGCAATATCCCCATGACGCGCTATCAGATGGCGGAAGCGTATATGGTTTTTGGAGGTATTCCGTATTATCTCAGTTTGATGGAACCCCGTTACAGCCTCTATCAGAATATCGACGAGATGTATTTCTCACAGGGATCCGAACTTCACAATGAATTCGAAAACCTCTACCGGTCACTGTATAAGAACGCCGAGAACTATATCCGCGTCATTGAAGCGCTTGCAAAGAAAGGGATCGGGCTGACTCGCGCAGAAATCGCCGCCGGTTCAAAAATCGCCGACGGCGGCAGCCTGACAAAGGTTTTACATGATCTGGCCATAAGCGGATTCATACGGGAATACAAAGCATACGGTCAAAAAAAGAGGGATAGCTTATTCCAACTGGTAGATTTCTTTTCCCTGTTTGATACCCGCTTCCGCGGAAAGCGCGAGAATCACGCAAACGATTTTTGGCTCAGGTTTTCTTCCACCACCGCGCATTCCGTGTGGAGCGGGTTCAGCTATGAAAAGCTTTGCTTGCTGCATTTGCCGCAAATAAGGAAAAAACTGGGCATATCCGGCGTGCTGACCTCGGCATTTTCCTGGAGAGGGGAATATGAAACGGCAGGTGCGCAGGTCGATTTGGTCATTGACCGCAATGATAACATTATCAATCTCTGCGAAGTCAAATTCTCCTCCGGTTTGTATCAGATCGACAAAAAGTATTATGAGTCGATGCGGAATAAGAGAACCGCTTTTGTGAATGCCACGCACACGCGCAAAGCCGTGCAGACGACGATGATCACCACGTTTGGGTTGAAGAAAAACGAATACGGCGCGGAAATAGCGTCGGAAGTTGTCTTAGACGATCTGTTCGAGGCGTGATCATTGAAACGGATAGTCGAAATAAAAGTCCCGTCTTTCGCCGCGGCATCTTTGCATAGTCCTCATTACTCCGATTAACAGCAAAGAGCAATAAGTATGGATTATAATGGAATATCACTTCAAACAAATTCTTAAAAATTTTAATAGGGAGGGAGTATAGTGTCGTGGGAATTACAAACTAAAATATTTAAACGCTCCCTCCCAATAATCGTCATCTTCATATCGGTATTCATTCCGTTTATTGCCGCTGTCGAAAAATCTTACGCGGCGGATGATACTATTGTTTTAAGTTTCGTGGGAGATTGCGCTTTAGGCGATCTTGCCGGCAACGAAAATGAAGCGTCTATTCTGTCTTACTATTATCGTCGGTATGGAGCGGATTATTTCTTTAAAAATGTTAAACATATATTCGACCAGAGCGATTTATCCATAGCGAATTGCGAGGGCGTTTTTACCCATTCGGATGATATGGCGGATAAAGGCTCCGCCGAAAGACGATACTGGATCAAAGGTAAACCCGAATACGCGGATATTCTGAAATCAGGCGGTATCGATTTGGTAAATTTGGCGAATAACCATACTTTCGATTATGGCCATGAGGGTTATAGAGATACCGTAAGGTCCTTAGAATCCGCAAATGTCGGTTACTTCGGAAATGAATATATATCCGTTAAACAAATAAAATCCGTCAGGGTCGGTTTCTTTGGATTGACACTGGGCAGCGTTTATAAAGGAAGGGTCGATTCCATAATAAATCAGATGCGATCGGACAACGTGGACATAATTGTCGCTAATTTTCACGGCGGCGAAGAAAACAGCTACATACCGAATCAGCGTCAAATCGACGCGGCGCGTTTAGCGATAGACTGCGGAGCGGATATTGTTATTCAGCATCATTCGCACGTATTACAGGGCGTGGAATACTATAAAAACAGACCGATAGCTTATTCTTTAGGCAATTTTGTTTTCGGCGCGAATCGAAATCCAAGCGATAAACGGTCCATTATTTTTCAAGTATTGATCGATATATCCAATAACGATTATAAATTTACCCATAAAAAAATACCGGTTATGATTTCCGGTTGTACCTCCCATAACAATTTTCAACCGGTAATTATATCGCCGGCGTTTCGTCATTCCCATTGCGTGTGCAGAATTTCCGAGGCCGGGGCCGCGCTTATGGCGGCGGCGCGCGGCTCCGACCGTGAAGCGATAGCGGAACTGATCGAATCCGGCGCGGACGCCGACGCAAGGAATGACGATGGAAGTACGCCGCTGATGGCGGCGGCCGGGGACTCCAATATCGAAGTGATTAAGGAGTTGATCAACGCGGGCGCGGATGTCAACGCGAGGAATAACCACGGATGGACGCCGCTTATGTTCGCTGTAATTTATAATCCCAATCCCGAAGTTATAACAGAGTTGGTCAACGCCGGCGCGGATGTCCACGCGGAGAATAACAACGGAAGCACGCCGTATACGATGGCGGTTAAGAACTTCAATCTTAAAGCATTATTGGCGCTGATGAGCGGGCAGATTTCGCCATGAAGTTCAACTACAGCCGGGCGTCCCACTTTCCGCAAAACGCGTCCACAGGGCTTTCCCCGACAAACTCATCGCGGCCCATGAGCTTCTCGATCAGCGAATCGAGTACCGCGTCGTGGGAGCTGTAAGCATTAATGAATGTCTTTACCCGCGGCACATCCAGCAGATGATAGGGATTCTCCACCGATATGAACACCGTCGGCACGTCGTTGATATAGTGCGGACAATCCGCGCCCATAGGCTGCGCCCATTCAATGCGCACTGCGGTCTGGTTGCTTTTGGTCGCAAGGTTGGCGACATATATAATGAGGTCGTAATTCCCGGTGATCGCCGAGATTGGCGGGACTTTGCCCTCATCGCCTTGGGGCGGCTGAAATATCGTAATCTCCATGCCTTCGGCGCGGAGCCGTTCCGCCACACAGAGGCAAACCCCCTCTTTGACGGCATACTGACTTACCCCTCCGCTCGATTCGATAGCGTGGAACAGCACGCGCTTGTATTTCTCAGCAGAAAGCGGCAGTACGCCTTTCTGCTCCTTGACGAGCGTGATAGCTTTATCAGCGCATTCCCTCGCCCATTCATGATGCTCTTTGCAACCCACGACCGTTTGGGACGCTTCAAGGCTGAGCGGATTCCGGCCTCTATGAAGCCCAAGCGCCGCCTTCAGCGCGAGGATTCTTGTCACCGCTTCGTCGAGCCGATCATGTGTAATAATGCCGTCGCGCACGCCGTCTTTCATAAAATTGAAATCTTCCTGCAAGTTCCTTGTGAAGAGAAACATATCACAACCCGACGCAATGGAAGCTGGCACTGCAAGACGGCGCGGCATGGACATGGTAAACCCGGCCATAGTTGTCGCATCTGTGACAATGAGCCCGTTGAAGCCGAGTTTCCCGCGCAGCAGCCCGTTTAAGAGTTCTTCGGAAAGGCTGGCGGGCATAATATCTTCGTCGCGCAGTCGTGAATTAAGGCGCTTGGAATATTCCGGCAGCATAATGTGTCCGGCCATGCAGGTCAACGCGCCTGCCTCAATACAGTCGGTATACACCAAGCCAAAGGTTTTATCCCACTCTTCAGCGGTACAATCGTTGACGCTGGCGAGCAGGTGCTGGTCGCGCTCGTCACGCCCGTCGCCGGGGAAGTGCTTTATAGCGGCGGCAATTCCCGCTTCTTGAAGTACCTTGATATATGTTACGCCCATGCCGGATACGAGCTCCGGCTTTGAGCCGAAAGTGCGTGTGTTGGTTATGGGATTGCGGAAGTTTACGTCAAGGTCGATTATAGGGGCAAAACTCCAGTTTACGCCTGCCGCTTTGCCCTCGCGGGCGCAGACGGCCGCAAGTTTTTCGGCCATAGTGAGCCGGTTCGTAGCGGCGATCTCCATCGGCGAGGCGAACAGCGTACCCTCTTTTGTGACACCGTTACCGCCTTTTTCGAGATTGGCGGCGATCAGCAGCGGAATTTTCGAGCGCGATTGCAGTGTGTTGGACAGATTAACGACGCTTTCCAGCGGCAGGGCACGGTACATACACCCGCCCGGTGAAAGCACGGCGTAGTTGCCGTCAATTTCCCGCTCGGATCCCTCGCGAAAAATAATGCAGAAAAGCTGGCCTACTTTTTCCTCCTGCGTCATTTCGGCAAGGGTATCTTCCACCCAAGCGATGTCTCCGTCATTCAGATAAAACGGTTTTGCTTTTAAGTTCATTGAACACACTCCTAACAAGCGCGGTAGTGATAGAAGCTCCGTATCGTAATGCGATTACGGAATCACGATGCCCTTTATAAAGCCGTCCGGCTTTTTTTCCAGCGTTTCAAAGGCTTTTTGGATATTTTCAAGTGGAAACTCATGGGTCACAAGCTCCTTATTCTTAAAAGTACCGTTGTTGATATAGATGACGGCACGACGGAAGTCGTCAGTCTCGTTCACGGAATAGGGCGGGTGTGCGGCGATGATTTGCAGCCCCTTGCCAATAGACTTGCGGAAATCGAAATCCGGGCAGCTGCCGTGGTGGCTGCTCATGAGCAAAATGCGGCTGCCGCGCCCGATCTTCATGTAATCTTGAGCCGCGTTCATCATGGCCGGAATTCCTGTGCCTTCAATGAGGAAATCAGCCATATGGCCGCCTGTAATATCTTTGATACGCGCTGCGGCATCCTCTTTTCTGCTGTTGATGATATGGGTTGCGCCAAAGCCTTCGGCAAGCAGAAGGGCTTTGTCGCTGATATCCACCGCAATCAGAGCGCCCAGCGTGTTGCCGGCCAACGCCTGAACGCACCACAGCCCCATCGGCCCGCAGCCAAGAATGACGCCAAAATCGCCCGCTTCGGGGTCGGCGGCGCGCAGAACCGTTAGCACGCATTTTTGCGGCTCGCCCATAGCATATACAACGTCGATGTCGTCTCCCAGCTTTTGGCAGGCCGCTTCACTGGTGACGCGGTATTCGGCAAAGCCGCCGAAGCCCCTGTCAACGGCGCTTACCTTGTCGCCTATCTTGAATTTATTACAGCCCTCGCCGACATCCTCGACTACCCCGGCGAACTCATGCCCCAGTTTGTGGGGATAACCTTGGAAATTGAGGGTGCCGTCCCAGAAATTCAATTCCCAGTTGCACAGCCCGCAGGATGCAATTCTGATTAGAATCTGTCCGGGACCGGGGCTTTCCTCCACTTCAAACATCTCAAATTTTCCCGGTTCAACAAGCATTGCCCTTTTAAATTTCACGAAGGGGCCCCCTTTATTTTTTGAACGATATATTGTCATTGAGCAGGTCGGGCTTCCGGCAGGAAGTCTGCATTTCGTGGTGTCCGCCGCCCTTGGAGGAAGCAAGTATCCCCAGCATCATCTCAAGCACATGTAGCGCGCCTTCGCCGTTTGCCCTGGGCGTTCCGCCCTCGCGGATGCACCTGGCCATGTCTGCCAGCCCCAGCCCCCGGCTGTTGGCGGTGTAACCGTATTTCAGCGAAATTTCCTCAAATTCGCCCGCGCCGGTCCGCAGCTTTACGAACTTGCCAGGCTTGGCCAAGGGCGAACCGCCAATGCCGCCGTAGGAGTTGGGATCGGGGAGAATCAGCGTGCCCTCGCTGCCGAAAACCGTGAGCAGGGGCAACCCGGATTCCCAGTACGGAAAAGGCAAATCCCACGTTGTCGTAACGTTCGCGGTGACGCCGCAAACAAACTCAACACCGCCGCTGATGTACGTTTCCGCCTCGCAGGGGAACCCTGTGCCGTAATTCGGACTATTCTCGTTCAACACCCTGCGGGTGGGATATGTGGCCGAGGCAAGCCCTGTCACACGTTTGGCGGGCCCGAAAAGCGACATCAACGCCGTGAAATAATAGGGACCCATATCCAGCAACGGCCCCGCCCCCGGCTGATAAAAAAACGCGGGGTTGGGATGGAAGTGTTCAGGCCCCCTGCCCAGCATAAAGCCCTGAGCGGCGATGGGGATGCCGATTGCGCCGTCATCAATCAGGCGGCGGCAGGTTTGCAGGCCCCCGCCCAAAAAAGTGTCGGGTGCGGCACAGAGCAATAAGCTCTTTTCTTTCGCCAGCGCAACAAGCTCCTTGCCCTCGTCCAAACTTGCCGCCGGTGGTTTTTCCGCATATACATGCTTTCCGGCCAGCAACGCGCGTTTGGAGACTTCGTAGTGCGCGCTCGGGATCGTCAGGTTCACAATTACTTCAATTTCGGGGTCCGCCAGAAGCGTGTCAACATCCGCAGCCTTTATGCCGAACTGCTCGGCACGCCTTGAGGCAGTGCCCTTGTTAATATCGGCGCAGGCATATGCTTCAAGGATTGAGTTAAACATGGCGGTGATGTTTTTCAAGTAGATTTCGCTGATCATGCCGCAGCCGATTACGCCTACCTTAACTTTTTTCATCATGCCATTCCCCCTTATCCGTTCGCGCGCTGCATCGCGGCGAACTTTTCCGAGAGGGCGTCGAGTATGATTGCAATAGCGATAATCGCGCCCTTTGATACCATCTGCCAGTAGGTGTTGATGCCCATAAGGCTGAGCATGTTGTTTATGACGACGATAAGCCCCATACCGAACAGTGTGCCGCCGACTTTGGGCTTGCCTCCGCGCATTGCCGTGCCGCCAATGATAACCGCCGCGATGCAGTCGAGCGTATATGTGGCTCCCGCAGTAGGCGAACCCATGCCGAGGCGGCCCGTAAGGATTATCGAGGTAATGCCGGCACAGGCGCCGATGATGCCGTAAGCGGCGATGCGAATGGCCGTTATCTTAATACCCGAAACCTTAGCTGCTTCGAGATTTGCTCCGGTCGCCACAAGGTGCCGGCCAAACAGGGTTTTACTGAGCATGACTGAAACAACGACAATGATGCTGATTGCCACGATGAATGATACCGGGAACATACCGAACATTAGGCTCTGGCCGAGGAACTTTGCCCCGGACGAAAGGCCGGATACGTTGGCGCCGCCTGTGATCTGCCCTGAAATGCCGTCGATCATCTGGCCGGTGGCAAGGGTGAGTACGAACGCGTTGAGATTAAATGTTCGAATGATGACGCCGTTCACGAGCCCCACTGCCACACTCAGTAGCATGACGCAGAAAATGGCCACGGCGAGCGGATAGTGCAGCGACAATGTAGCGTACATGATCGTACACAGCGAAAGCACGCTGCCCGCCGACATGTCGAACTGGCCGGTGGTGAAGATAACCGTATATCCCACGGCCATGATGGCATAGGCCGGCATTTGCCGCATGAGGCTGGTGAGATTAAAGCGGCTGATTGTGTTGCCGCCTGTCCATATCACCGACACTAAAAACGCGATGACAAGAAGAATCAGCGCCTTGTTATTCAGCACGAATTTTAGTAGTTTTACGTTGGTTTGCGACATTGGCTTTGGATGATGATTCATCGTTCTCATTCCTTTCCGTTTTGCAGGCCGAACGCGCAGGCCATTATTGCTTCCTGGCTGAACTCTTCTCTGCAAAACTCGCCCGCTGTCCTGCCGTCGCGTATTACGATAATGCGATCCGACACGCCCATCAGTTCAGGTAACTCGGAGGATACTAAAATAATCGCCTTTCCTTGTTTGGCAAGCTTGCCCATAAGCTTGTAGATTTCCGCTTTGGCTCCCACGTCAATACCTCGGGTGGGCTCGTCGAGGATTAATATCTCAGGTTCTGTCAGCAACCATTTTGCGATGATTACCTTTTGCTGATTGCCGCCCGAAAGCTGATCGATTTCATTTTCGATATTTGCGACCTTGATGGACATTTTGGCCACCATGTCGGTTACATCCTCAACTTCTTTTTTTGCCCGGACAAAACCTTTCGCGGTTATCTTTTTCAGGTAAGCCACGGAAGCGTTCATCTTAACAGAAAGGATGTGCATCGCTCCGCACCGCAGGCGATCTTCCGTTACCATCGAGAAATGGTTGGCGATGGCCTGCGTGACGCTCCTGTTCTCAATAGCTTTGCCGTGCATGGTCATTTCCCCTGATTGGTATGGATCGACGCCGAATACGGCGCGCATTATTTCGGTGCGCCCCGCGCCGATCAGCCCGGCAAATCCGAGTATCTCGCCCTTGTGTACGGTAAAGCTTATATCCTTGAACACACCGGGCTGTGTCAGCCCTCGCACCTCCAGCAGCGGCTCGCCGATTTCAACCTCATCCCTGAAATCGGCTTCGGAGATTTCACGTCCGACCATCAGCGCGACAAGTTCTTCCTTGCCGCTCCCCTCGGCGGCAAGCTCCTTGATGAATTTGCCGTCGCGCAATACCGTGACGGCGTCGCACATGCGCAGTACTTCCTCTAATTTGTGCGAGATAAAAATTACGCTTTTACCCTTGTTTTTAAGGTCTTTGATGATTTCGTGGAGTTTATCCACCTCAACATCGGTGAGGGCGGAGGTGGGTTCGTCCATGATGATAATATCCGCGTTGTAAGACACAGCTCTCGCGATTTCCACAAGCTGCATCTGGGCGATGGAAAGCTTGGACACCTCCGTGCGCGGGTCAATGTCCAACCCAAGCTGCATGAGAACTTTGCGCGTGGCTTCCTCCTGCTTTTTCCTGTTGACGAAGATTTTATTCCCGAATTGGTATTCGCGGCCCAGCCATACGTTTTCCGACACCGACATTGTAGGAGTCAGCGATATTTCCTGATGAATCATGGATATGCCGGAAACGAGCGCGTCAATGGGGGCTTTGGGCTGATACGGCTTGCCGTTTAGGAACATCTCGCCGCTTATCGGCTGGTAACTGCCGAGGATAATTTTCATGAGCGTGGATTTACCCGCGCCGTTTTCGCCGATCAAGGCGTGTATTTGTTGCTTTTTGACCGCGAAATCCACGTTATCTAAGGCTTTTACACCCGGGAAAGTTTTGCTGATGCCCTTTACCTGCAAAAGGATGCCGTCACCTTCCACTGCAATCCCCCTCATTTTCGTCTAAATTGCGAAGGGCTGCGGCCATTTCCGGCCACAGCCCATATGTTTCTCGCTTTTGCTTCTCAGTATGTGCCGTCCCTGTCGATATTTTCAGCGGTGAGCAGCACAAATGCTTTAGGGTCGATTTCCTTTTCCTCGGCGTTGGTGAAGAGATGGCTTATATCCTCGCCATTGGCCAACATACGAACGGTTTCGTAGATAACATGAACGGATATGGAGACATCATTGAGGGTCGTGCCCGTAAGTTCGCCCGCTTTTATTGAGGCTTGCCCGGACTGACTGCCGTCCACACCGAAGACCATAATGTCGTCGAGTTTACCGGCGCTTTTGAGTATCTCGATAACGCCGAGGGCCATTTCATCGTTAGCGCAGGCGATTATGTTCATATCGGGACGGGAAGTCAGGTAGGCTTCGGTGATTTCCTGGGCGGTAGAGGCCGACCAAGAGCCGAGTTCGTCGCCGATAAGCACGAGGCGGTCGCTGGCGCAGGTTTCAAATATGCCGTTCATACGCCTGCGAATGTTGTCGCTGGTGCCGCCGTTTATGTACAGCATGTTCAACGTCACGTCAGGGTTTGCGTCAAGATATTTTTGGAGCCACTCGCCGATCAGGTTGCCGTGGATCAACTGATTGCCCATTACGTTCGCGTCGTAGGCGCGGCTGATGCCGGGCTTTGTCTCATCAATGACCAGCGGGATACCGGCGTCATGAACCATATCGGCAAGTGTGTTGCCGATGTCGCCGTCGACACAGCGTAAAATGATGGCGTCGGGCCGCTGGGCTATGAGGGCTTCGACATTGGACACTTGGTTGGATGCGTCGCCTCCGGCGTTGGTGAAGTTGACGCTCAGGCCGTATTCCGGAGCCATGCTCTCGTAGATGCTCCTGAGGTTCTCGGTGAAATCATCGGTCAGAGCAAGGGATATGCCCACCCTGAACTCGTCGGCGGCGGCAAACTGCCCCGAACCAAACATACCTGTAACCATGGCAAGCGCGATTAGGATGACGATGGTTCTTTTCATGTTCATCTTTATTCTCTCCTTTTTTATTTTGCTTCAGCAAGTGCAAAATCTCACGCGTTATTATGAAAAATTTCACTATGCTGAGCCGGTAATTTGCAGAATAATCCGATGATATATCAAATTCAATCACTTTGTCAATAGCTCTTGCGTCATTATTTCTTCGGCCTTCGCGTCATTTATATAATTATGAAAATTTTCATATAATTTATTTTTATATCGTTATGCGACTCGATATTGTGTATAATTTTTTACAGTGCAGATGGTGATCGTCGTAGGCGGAACCGTCATTGTATTTGGTGTAAAGCGCGCGGAGCGAACGTGATATAGTTATTTTGTTTGTGTTGTTTGGCGTTTCCGGCGCAGAGAAAGGAATGACCATGTATGGGGCGCATACGTCTTGCAGAGCTTGCAAAAATGGCGGCGGTATCGGTAACCACTGTTTCGCGGGTGCTGAACCATAGCGGTTATGTGGCGGACGATGTACGGCAGCGTGTCGAACGCGCTATTAAAGAAATCGGTTATGTACACCCTGTCCGTAAGCGGCTGCCGCTCTGCGGGAAATTGATCGGGCTTATTTCCATGGGCAGCATCTTCAACCCTTTTTTCGAGCGGATGGCGCAGAGCTTGCGCGAAAACGCGGAACAAAATGGGTATTACTGTATCCAGGTCAGTTCACTGGTGCTTGATAATGAAGCCCTTGCCGCACATGCCGAGAGGCTCATCGCGATTGGAGTATGCGGTATCGTCGTGTGCAGCTTTAACGAGGAATACCTCAGCGACAACGCGCGCGCTGTGCTGAACAGCGGAGACATTCCCGTTGTTTTTCTGGAGCGAAGCGGCGGTTGCCATGGGTTTAACCGCGTACTGATAGACAATGAGCTCGGGACATACTCTGCGGCGCGTTATTTGCTCGATAAAGGGCATAGGCATCTTTTGTACATTTCGTGGCACAAACAGTCCGCGGTGGAACGCTCGCGAACAAAGGGTTTTACGAAGGCGATTGCCGAAGCCGCCGAGGACAAAATATCCTATCAAATCCGGCCCTGCGCCAATTCCACTCACGCGGCGGCGATGGAGGCCATGCGCGTATCTTACGAGAATGACCGCCAAATTACCGGCGTGGTCACCTGGAACGATGTGTTTGCAATCGGAGCGCTGCATTACCTGAACAATATCGGCCTCAACGTACCTGACGATGTTGAGTTGATAGGGCATGACAACGTACTCGCGCCAACCATGAACCCTCCGTTAAGCAGCGTCGAGATGCCGATCGACGAGATTGCGGCGGCGGCGCTTGAAATAATCGACAAAAGCCAGAACCGCAAAATGCCGCCGTCTCCGAGGACGATCGCGCTGGAACCAAGGCTGGTGATAAGGTAAGGTAACCCAAACTTCGGAGCGACCTCATGATTGTAACGGTACACACCCGCTATACTCGCTGCGTGATCACTGAAGCGAATCATCCAGGCGCTATAGTTTGAATAAAAGAGTTCGGCCTGTTATTATTGACTGGCTATAGTGGCGGGGAAATCGATGCAATTCCGGGAGAACGGAATTTTGATGTTGGTTTTTTGTGAAATCTCTATGATATAGGAGGATCAAAATGCAAACATATGAGTTCTACGCTACGCCGGAAAACGGTACGATAAAAATACCTGATCAATACAAATTCATTATTACATCGGCGGTAAAGGTTATTTTATTAGAGCAAAAGACTTCAGCCTGCGGCGGAGCCAAGTTATCGACCCAAAGGAAAAGTGATTTATTGCTCTTTCCGACAATAGCAACGAATGGCTGGAAGTTCTGTCGGGAGGATGCTAATGAGCGATAAGGCGTTTGGGGGACGATGAAAACAAACGAAATGCCGCATATACCGCACTTAACAACCATGACTGCGTGACGAGCATTCAAGCGATGAACGAATCAAGCAATGTTTGGTTTAGGAAGTTCAACTGGAGCGCGTCGAAAATAAAAGAGCATTTGGACAACATTGAAATGGTCTGCGATGAAGTGTTTCCGATTCACAGGAATACCATCGACAAAGCACTTTCATTAAAAGAGCGATATGGCTATTCATATTACGATTGCTTAATGCTTGCTTCAGCTTTAGATGGTAACTGTCAAATCATATACACGGAAGATATGAGTGACGGGCAGATAATCAACGATACACTGAAAATCGTAAATCCATTCAGCGAATGATGTGATAATAAATATTCGTTAACTTGCCTCTCAGCGGTATCTTGCCCTTATGCCGCATACCGCTGAGGAGGCACAGAATCGAACGCAGGGAGGGTTTTCTATGGCTCGTAAGGTGTTGATCGTGGGCGGCGTGGCGGGAGGCGCGTCGGCGGCGGCGAGATTGCGCAGGCTGGACGAGCGCGCGGAGATAATAATGTTTGAGCGCGGGGAACATATCTCGTTCGCAAACTGCGGCCTGCCTTATTACATCGGAGGTAAAATCACCGAAAAAGAGGCTCTTACATTGCAGACGCCGCGCGGCTTCAATGCCAGATTCAATGTGGATGTGCGCGTGTCGAGCGAGGTCGTGGCGATTGATACGGCAGCCGGGGTGGCGCGCGTAAAAGATCACCGCACGGGGGAAACCTACGCCGAAAGCTACGACAAACTGATCCTGTCGCCGGGGGCTGAACCGATAAGGCCGAATATTGAAGGGTTACAATCTGAAAAAGTGTTCACTCTCCGCAATATTCCCGATACATACAGGCTGAAAGAATACATCGAAACGAAGCGGCCCAAAAGCGCGGCGGTCGTGGGCGGCGGATACATAGGCGTTGAAATGGCCGAAAATCTTTGCGCCGCCGGACTTCAGGTGACGCTTATCGAAATGCTCGATCAGGTGATCGCCCCTTTGGACTACGACATGGCTTGCCAGGTAGGCCGTCATATTGGCGCGAAGGGCGTGACCCTGATCTTAAAGAACGGCGTAAAATCCGTTTCCGACGACGGAGCGCGGCTTACCGTGACGCTGAACGACGGTGAAATTCAAGCCGACCTGATGCTCATGGCAATCGGCGTCCGTCCCGAAAGCGGACTGGCCCGAGCCGCAGGCCTCGATACAAATGAACGCGGCTGCATCATAGTGAACGACCGTATGCTCACCTCCGATCCCAATATATACGCGGTGGGGGACGCCGCGGAGATCACGGATTTTGTGTCCGGGCAGAGAGGATTCGTCCCGTTGGCGGGCCCCGCCAACAAACAGGGACGGATCGCCGCCGACAACATCTGCGGGTTGGACAGCAGCTACGCCGGGACGCAGGGCTCGGCCATCATAAAGGTGTTCGATATGACTGTCGCGATGACCGGCGTCAATGAAAAAACCGCCAAACGCCTGGGGCTCGATTACGACAAATCGTTCACCTATTCGGGCAGTCACGCGGGATATTATCCGGGCGCGGCGGACATGTCGATCAAGACGATATTTGAAAGAAACACCGGAAAAATCCTCGGAGCGCAGATCACAGGCTTTGACGGCGTCGATAAGCGCTGCGATGTATTTGCCACCGCAATCCGCGCGGGGATGACGGCGTATGACTTAGCGAAGCTGGAGCTGTGTTACGCCCCGCCTTATTCATCGGCAAAGGACCCGGTCAATATCGCCGGGTTTGTAGTCGAAAACGCGCTCTCGGGCAAAGTCAGGAATTTTCACTGGCATGACGTCGAATCCCTTCCGCGCGACGGCAGCGCTGCGCTGTTGGACGTCCGCGCGCCGACGGAGTACGCGGGAGGAACGATCGGTGGTTTCATAAACATCCCCCTCGACGAGTTAAGAGACAGGTTGGGTGAGCTGGATAAATCGAAGCCCGTTTACGTGACCTGCCAGGTTGGTTTACGCGGTTATGTTGCAGCCCGCATCCTGACGCAAAACGGTTTTGACGCCTCTAACCTGAGCGGCGGTTACAGGCTGTACCGTTCGATTTTCGGCTGAAACGGGCAAGTTGATGGAAACGCAGTCCACTCCTAAGTCACGCGAAGAACTTTTGCTCGAACTCATGAGAATCCCAAGCGTCACGGGCTCGGTACGGGAAAACGACGCCGCGGTCTTTATCCGCGAACGCCTGGCGCGCCTTGATTATTTCCGTAAAAACCCGTCGCACCTCCTGATGATCCCAACGCCGCTTGAGGGTGATTCGAGGCCCCTGCACACTGTGGCCGCTCGCATGATGGCCGTGGCGCCGACGAAGAAGACGGTCGTATTCATCGCCCACTACGACGTCGTTGGGGTTGACGTATACGGCGAATTGTCGGAGTTCGCGTTCGACCCGGAGGAGCTGGTGCGCCGGTTCAGGGCGGACGACCTCAAGGGACAGGCGCGCCGGGATTTTTTATCGGGCGATTTCATCTTCGGGCGCGGCTCGATGGACATGAAGTGCGGCCTTGCGCTTGAGATGGAACTGCTGCGCGACTGCGACGCCGACAGAGGCATGATCGATTTGAACGTCATCGTGTTGGTGACGCCCGACGAGGAGAACACGGCGTGCGGTATGCGGGGCGCGGTAAAATACCTTGCCGATTTGAAAAGAGCCGAGAGCCTGGAATACATCGCTGGAATAAACACCGAGCCATCCGACCCCGGGCTGCCGGACGCGCAAAACAACCTTTTATTCATGGGCAGCATCGGAAAGCTCCTGCCCGCGTTTTATTGCGCGGGATTGGACGCGCACGTCGGAAACTATTACCGCGGGCTGTCGGCGGCGCTGCTGTCGTCAAATATTGTCCTCGAAGCCGAGGGCGCGCCGGAACTGGCGGATCCATGCCGGGGCAATTGTCAGCCCTCGTGGATTTGCCTCTGTCACAAAACATTGGCCGAACGCTACGAAGTTACGGTTCCGAACCGTTCATTCGCTTATTTCAACGCGTTCACGGCGACGAAGACCCCCGCCGAAATCATGGAGGAAATGAGAGAAATCGCGGCGCGCGCTATAAACGCGTCGCTCGGCAGGCTGAAATATTCCCACGATTCGCTCGCGAAAAAGGGCTACGCCGCGCCAATGCGCGAACACGACGACGCGAGAGTATTATCGTTTGGCGAAATTTTCGATGCGGCGGCATTGCGATTCGAAGGCGGCGAGGCGGCGTTTAAGGCGCGCATCCGAAATTTTCAAAAAGAACTGCCCCGCGAGGATACGCGCGATCTCGGTATTCTGATTTTAGAGGAAGCCATCCGCAGCACCGGAACACCCCCTCCGTTTATAGCGGTAGGGTTTCTTCCCCCATACGTGCCCGCGATTACGAGCCTCGGTGGGAAAAAGCATTCGGGCGCGCTGATACGCGCGGCGGAGATGGTTGTGTCGAAGGCGAGGGAGAGCTACGGCGTTACCCTCGATATTACGGAATTTTTCGCCGGCATTTCCGATCTCAGTTATTTGGGTTTCGGCGGCAGACGGGAAGACATAGATACCATAACAAAAAATTGCCCCGGATGGGGAGAATTGTACTCCGTGCCTATAGATGAACTGATCGAAATCGACATGCCGGTCATCAATATAGGGCCTTGCGGTTACGACGCGCACGGCAAAACTGAGCGCCTCGCCAGAAAATATTCGCTCGAAATTCTCCCGGAGCTGATCCTCTTCATGCTGAAGACGCTTTCCGCTTCCACCCGCTGTCTGTGATACGCCGAGAAGATGCTCTGCAATGTGATATTCTATTGTCATATTGGGAGGAGTGATTTGTATGGCTCAAGCGATGGTCGATTTTTGCGTGGATGAAGAATTGAAAAAAGGCATGGCGGCAGACCCGTTTTTCTCTGAGGCTAATATGACCCGACTAAAAAAAGCGATTGCTGATGTAGAATCCGGAAAAGCGAAGCTGACTGAGCATGAGCTTATCGAGGCTGAATATGATTAAGTTGTGGCAGGATGAAGCATGGGAAGATTATTTGTATTGGCAGACACAAGACAAAAAGACGCTGACACGGATAAATAAGCTGATACAGGATATAGAGCGAAACGGCTACAACAGCATCGGAAAGCCGGAACCGCTGAAAGGCGATTTAAGCGGCTATTGGAGCGTCCGAATTGACGATAAAAATAGAATTGTTTTTCGTATTGAGGATGGTAAATTGGAGATATGGCAATGTGGCTCACATTATCGCGGCAAGTGAGAAAAATTCTATATAAACTCAGACCTTCGCGCTTCGCAGGAGAAAAAGATAGGCAGTGTTCTGAGGCTTTTAGGGATGACTAACTCACCTCACGCTTTGCCGGCGAAATACCTGACATTGCGTGAGTGACCCTCACGCTTCAATTCTCCCCGCTCCACAAGTTCGCGGAGTACAACGCCGGCCGCTGTCTGTGATACGCCGAGAAGATGCTCTGCCTGTTTACGGTTGATATAACCGTTTTCACGCACATATCGCGTTACGTTTTCTTCGGGCGTTTGTTTTCCGAAAACCGCTGTTGCGGTTCGAAAATATATCTAACATTCTAACAGATAGTCATTTTGCGTCAGAAAAATGTTAGAAATGTTAGAATAATATTCCTTGACAGGATAAACGCATACGAGAAAAAACACACATCGACATTGTGCGCATAATGTGATATTGTGCGTATGATTAATAATTCACAAAACGTAAAGCAAGGAGAGGAGAAATAATTATGCCGGTAAGTACAGGCGCGAACGCCAATATCAATATCCGCGTGGACAGCGATGTAAAGAGCAAAGCGCAAGATGTGTTTTCAGCTTTAGGACTGGATATGACGAGCGCCATTAACATCTTTCTGAGGCAAGCTATCAGAAAAAACGGCATACCATTTGAGCTGTTGGCCGAAAAGCCGGCGGCAAGACACACCCCTCCTCAACCCGGTTGTATGAAGGGCAAAATACGTGAGGCGGAAGACCATGATTGGTTTGAACCTTTAGAGGATTTTAAGGAGTATATGTGATGGATACATTGCTGGACACACACTACCGGCGTTTTCTTGGTAGAATGCACATAAAGCAAGATGCCTGAAATAAAAACATAAACACAAGGCGGGAAGTGAGCCGGATGCAAAAGCAGATAGAGGGTCAACTGTATGATGAAATCATGTCGATTACTGAAGTGATCAAAGAGACCGTGAACTGCGAAAAAATATACCTATTCGGCTCCTATGCTTACGGAGAGCCGCACAAGAACAGCGATTTAGATTTTTACGTCGTAGTCCCGGACGACTCAGACCGACCGATAGCGATCAGGCAAAAAATTCGTGAAAACCTTGCGAGAATACTAAAAATATCGCCGATTGACATTATTGCCACGCGATCAAGCCGTTTTGCCGATTTGAGCGTTTTACCGTCGATGGAACGCAAGGTTCTAAGAGAGGGGGTTTTGTTGTATGAACAAGACAGACTTAGTCAAAGAATGGTTTGATCTTGCTTCAATTGATCTCCAAGTTGCCGCGCACTTGTTTGGTACAATGCACCCCCCAATATCCAATAGGAAAAAACAAAAACCCCGCTGGCCTGTTGCGGTAACAGGTGTTAAGCTATGTTTTGCCAAACTAAAGCTTTCACCAGCGAGGTGTGAAGACTATTATGACGCACAAGACGCCAACTTTCCAGATAGAGATCAACAAAAAGGGCAATTTTTCATCAATGGGGGGAGGAATTATTATTCCTGCGATTTTTGAAAAATTTGCCCTTCGAAAAGTTATAGATAAACACATCGGCGCCAGCAGAGCTAATGGCTCGGTAAAATATACGGACAGTTCGTATATACAGAGCCTTGTAACAATGCAGATTCTCGGCGGAGAAGCCGTCGACGACATGAAACGGATACGTGAAGACGGGATATTAACCGGTGTTTTAGGCGATATACCCGGCAAAACATCCATTCACAACTACATAGGCAAATTCGTTGATGAGAAAGAAGAAGAAAAGCGTGGACAAGGAAGGGCGTTTGTGCCGGAGTCTAATGAGTATTTGAAGGGCTTTGACAAAGTGACGGAGCATTTGTTGGAACACGCTCCTCACGTAAAGGGCATTTCGACTGTTACACTGGATCAAGACGCAACTTTAATTCCGACCGAAGTGAGGGGTGCTCTTTTTAACTACAAAAAGACAAGATCATTTACGTCTTTTAATACTTACTGCCCGGAATATGACATGGTAATAAAGAGCGAGTATCGCGATGGTAACGTACCAGCGAAATATCGCCAGATTGAGAATCTGTGTGCATCGCTTGAATTACTGCCGGAGGACGTGAAACAAGTACGCCTTCGCAGTGACGCGGCCGGGTACCAAATAGAGCTTCTCAAATACTGCGCCGAAGGCGCTAACGAAAGATTCGGGGTCATAGAGTTTGCGATAAGCAGTCCGGTGACGGAGGGACTGAAAGCAGCGGCTCAAGCGGTGTCTGAAATTGAATGGGAATCTATTTCCGGTACAGCACAGAAGTGCGCGGAAGTGGTATTTGTCCCCAATAGTCTCTGCACGAGCAAACATGATCCAGATTACCGATTCATAGTGACGCGAGAGGAAATACAATCCACGGATCCACCGGAATTGCGTCAAACGTTGCTGTCTGGAGAAGACGAGTTTGAAGAGCATCCAGTATCCTCAGTTCATCCCACGGTGTTGAACGGCAAATTATATAAAGTGTTTGCTATTGTAACGAATCTTAAGTGGTCAGCGGTGGAAATAGTAAGATGGCATAGGAAGCGTTGCGGAAAGAGCGAGGAATTGCATCGGATACTGAAGAACGAGTTGGCCGGTGGTCATGTGGTGACAAGCGCGCTTGGCGCAAATGCTGCTTGGTGGCAGATAACGGCGCTTGCATTCAATGTAATAACGCTGATAAAAAGGAACTGCCTACCGTCGGAATACCATAAGAGCCGTCCCAAGAAGCTTCGATACTGTTTTTTTTCGCAGGTATCTCGTCTGAGTAGGCACGCGAGGAAGATGACGATAACGTTTTATCGTTCAGCGCAGGCAAAATTATTTACAACGGCATGGAACAAGTTGAACGTTTTGCCGGTGCAGATGGAATGATGAGTCGCAAAAGAAAGGCCAATATTCAAAATCAGCGCAGTGCGAAAAAGCAATGCGCGGGCTTGTTTTTATCGAAAAACCCATTTCTGGCATTCCAAGCCCATAATCATCTTGAATTGCCTTTCTTGTGGTTTTTTGAGGGCATAAAAATCTTCATTTTTCCAGAAATTTTCGCCCGGGGAGGGGCGATTGGAGATTGGGGGCACCCAAAACCGCTTGAAATTGTTTGCTATCATTGCCAACAGGCTGCGGAGAAGGCATTGAAAGGTTTTTTAACAGACCGGGGGATAGAACCGCCGTATATACACGATCTTGAACAACTGCGCCTTATGTGCATGGAATATGACAGTTCTTTTTCCGATGCAGCAATACAAAAAGCAAGCTTGAAATTGAGCGAATACGCAGTTTCTACCCGCTATCCGGACCGTCCTGAAATTGAGGAACAGGATGCGGCGTTCGCACTTGAAGAAGCGGATAAGATATATTCGTTTTGTGCTAATTTGATTCCCGCTCTATTGATAACCGGCAAAGAGGAATGAGCGGATAACATGGGATTTGAAGGGTCCGGGCGTGGGTGACGGATCGGAACCGCCGGGGGGTGTGGTGGGCGGGAGGATCGGGGGCCGCGTGGCGGGAACGAACACGCCGTCTACGAACTCACCGGGGATGAACTCGCCGGCGACGAAGACGCCCTCAACAAACTTATCGCCTATGAGTATTCCGGGTACGAATTTGTCCCCTACGAACCTGCCCGGGATCAAGGATTTGATATTGGGCTTGAATGTGCCGGGGATGAACTCGAACTCATCATCCACAAAGATGAACTCCGGCCCCGTAGGAGTGAAGTCATCCAGCGGAATTCCCACAGGCCCCTCGCTAGTGATATCGATTTCACCAATATACAGTGCTGCGGGATTGCCTGAACTCACGATGTGGTAGACTCCCGCGCCGGTAATGGTAATAGTATATTGGGTAGCAGTTCCTCCATGCCTATGATAGTATTCGAAGGTTCCTTCATACGCCTCGTTGGTCACGACGATACTTGAATTGTTGCCGCTATTTACAAAATAGATCCCCGGCAACACTTCGAAGGTCTGGGTGCCGTTATTCTTAACTTCCGTCCATCCTCTGGGATCATTCGCAGGAACAGAGTGCGGGCCGTCGACAGTGACCTTAGAATCAACAACGCCACTCGGATCCGTGTCGTCCGGCACAGTCAAGTGCAAGTCTTCCAAAGTTACGCCCTCTGGGAGTTCAAAGCCCGGATTGCTTTCATCAAATGTTTTTAGCGCGTCATAGTAGGCTTTTACCGCCTCATAATACGCTTTCATGGCTGTTTCATAAGCGCTTCGACCTTGGTCTATATATGCGCTCTCTGCCGCCCTGAACAACCCTTCAGCTGTAAGGCGTAACTCATCGACGCTCTTATACGCATCCAAAAGCCCTTTATACGCTAAGTACTCCTCGTCGGTTTCTTCCCACTCCAGACGCTTTTCATTTTCTCTCTCTGCCACTTTGTCAGGGTGATTATACGCGGCTTCTTCATTCTGCTCACGCAGTCCCTCGGCTGTATCAAACGCCGCCTTCTGCTCCGCTAATTCTTCCTCAATGCGCTTGGCTTCAGATTTTACATGCTCCGCCAGCTTCTCAGCTTGCTCCCTCAAATGTTCCTTGAAGCGCTCTTTCTCCTCGCCGTTAAACGCGTCCTCATAGTCGCCGGCCAACGCCAGGTACGCTGCTTCGTATTCGCCTACCAACACACCAAACGCATTTTCGTATTCCTCAAATGCTTCATCCCACTTGTCCTTGTATTCGGCATACGCCGCCTGACGCAAGATCTCTATGGCATCAAACGCCGCTTTGTCGGTCGCTGAGTCCTGCCGCGCCCGAAGCTCGTCGTCTTTGGCGTCGAATGCCTTCTTCAACTCGGCTGCTGTGTCCTCAAATTCCTTCGTGAGCTTGTTGGTCTCGCCCTCGTATTCGCTTATAAGGTCAGCGGCATCTTTATCAAACTGCGTCCAAAGATTGCTGCCCGAACTCTCCGAGCTCGAACTGTCGGAAGAAGTCGCGGTTATGCCGATGCCGGTATTGCCGCTGTCTGAGCCTGAAACTGTGGGAGGGTTGTTGCGTCCGGGTCTGCCGCGGTCGCCGTCCCTGTCGCGCTGGCCGGGTCTGCCGCGGTCGCCGTTGTTGCCACCGGGTCTGCCGTTGCCGCTACCAGGTCCGCTGGGTTCGCTGCTGCTGCTGTCGCCGGGTACGTTGCTACTGTTGTCGGGTGCGGTGCTACTGTCGCCGGGCTCGGTGTTGCCGTCGCCGGGTTCGTTGCTACCGCCACCGCCGTATCCGCCGCTGTGCCTGCCGCGCTCGCCGTCTCTGTCGCGCTCGACGCGCTCGCCATCTCTGTCGCGCCCGCGCTGCGCCGCAAACAAAGTAACCGGGGCTGCCGCCATGAACATCACTGCTACCGTTAAAATCGCCAAAAATCTCCTCATCTTTTTTCCGCCTTTCGTTATGGGTTTATTAATTCATTTGCCTTCCGGCATTACCTCAACTGTTACTTTCCTCTGGAGCGTATATTATCAGTCGATAGTCGCTCCCCAATCGCGCTAAGGGGCTTTTTTGAAGCTAATGTAAGAAACTTACAAAATCTCGCGCCGAATTTTATCTTCCGATACTTTTCTTTTCCCACAGAACGTACAATACCATTCGACAGTCGTGCCCCAATCGCGCTAAGGGGCATTTTTGCAACGAATGTTAAAAAAGCGCCCGAAATTATCGCGTCCGCGTGATGGATAAAAAAACAACGGGCGAACTGTGCTCGCCCGTTCCAATGCTCATTGATTGCCGATTAGTTCGATTAGTTCAATATGCCGAATTCAAACGGGTTTCCCATTCCAATAAGTCCACTCTATGGCGATGTCCGTATCATCGTCCCAGACTATGCCGCAGGCTTGGTTTTTGGCTTTTTTGAACAACGCAGGATTTTTGAGCCGCTGGAATACCCTGTGCTCAAGTTCCGGTTTCATGTCGAACAACCGTTTTTCCCCGTTGTCGAATGTGATTAACAACGTGAAATCAGGATAAGCCTCGACCCCGGCGGCCTCTATACGGCACTTGGAGTTCGGGTAAAAAGCCTTGTCGGCGTCAAGTAAAGGCATTAAGTTTCCCCTCACCGCAACGGGTTAATGCGAACAAGTTCTTGTTTCTGTTCGCTGAGCTGCCAGTTTGCCGCAAGCTCGTCCTTATGCAAGACAGCCCACGCCGCAATAAGTTTCTGTTGATTTTCGGGCATCTTGCCGTTCGTCAAGTTGCCGTCAAAATCGTACTCTGCCCTAAATTCACCATATGTGGCGTGAAAATGCGGCGGATTATGCTCGTTCCAGTACATCTGGATGATGATTCCATAAAACATCGATAATGTCGGCATGTTTGCTTTCTCCTATTCGGCTTTCGATAGTATCCCTAAACGTATTGCCCGTCAATAAGCAAACACAGTCGGGCATGGAAGCCCGACCCTACAAGTCTATCGTGATAATTGTTAAATCTTCCGCGATTGCGGATGAAATAATCATACGGTCAAACGGGTCGCGTCGAGAGGTTCATTAAAATCGTCGGGGACATGAATTTTCCCTTTCAGACACCCGAACGCTGAACTACGATCCTTCCTTTCTAAAACTGTTGATTTTTTGGAGGAAACTTCAATAGGTATTTCCTGTTGATAAATCGCTTTGCGCAAAAGCATATTTATCGCTGTGGACATATCAAGCCCTAATGCCCCAAAGACAGATTGTGCCTTGTCTTTTAATTCGTTGTCTATGTTGATGCTTATATTAGTAGTAGCCAAATAACTCACCTCCATGCCGGCTTATTATATCGCGTTTTGGATGACAAACTCGTAGGGCGCGCTGCCAAAAACGCAAAACAACAAAACCCCGACAATAACATCGAGCCGTTTGATAGTGAAGATTTGTTACAATATAATGTCACAATGTCCTTATGGGAGGGACGGTTTTGATGAGAGGACGGCTCTACCTGTCGCCTCCGCACACCGGCGGGGAGGAGATGGAATATATCCGGCAGGCGTTCGAGGACAACTGGATAGCGCCGATGGGTCCCCACGTCGAGGCGTTCGAGCGCGAATGCGCCGAGCACGCCGGAAGAAGCGCCGCGCTCGCCCTTTCGTCGGGGACATCTGCCGCCGCGCTCGCGGCGAGGCTGCTTGGAATAAAACCCGGCGACAGGTTCTTCTGTTCGTCGCTGACGTTCGCGGCGACGCCCGCTCCTTTCGCCCACGCCGGGGCGGTTCCGGTATTCATAGATTCGGAGCCGCAGTCGTGGAACATCTCCCCCCGCGCGCTCTCGGACGCGTTCGACGCCGCGCGGAGGAGCGGCGCGATGCCGCGCGCCGTTGTGATCGCGAACCTCTACGGCCAGTCCTGCGACATGGACGCGATACTTCCCATGTGCCGCGAGTACGGCGTTCCGGTGATCGAGGACGCGGCGGAATCGCTCGGCGGCATGTACAAGGGGCGGCAGACCGGGGCGTTCGGCGATTTCTCGTTCTACTCGTTCAACGGCAACAAGATCATCACCGCGTCGGGCGGCGGTATGCTGCTGTCCGACGACGGGGAGGCGATAGCGCGCGGCAGGTTTCTGTCCTCCCATGCCCGCGACGATGCGCCGTGGTATCAGCACTCGGAACTCGGCTACAATTTCCAGATGAGCAACATACTCGCCGGCATAGGCCGCGCGCAGTTGAAACTGCTGCCCGGCAGGGTGGCGAGAAGGCGCGGTATTTTCAACAGATATAAGGAAGCGCTCTCGGAAATTCCCGGCGTCTCCTTCATGCCGGAGCCCGAATGGAGCGTCTCGAACAGGTGGCTGTCCGTGATAACGGTCGATCCCGGCGTCACCGGCGCGAACAGCATGGGGATCATCGAAGCCCTCGCCGCCGAAAACGTCGAGGCGCGGCCGGTGTGGAAGCCGATGCACATGCAGCCGGTCTTCGCGGGGACGAAGTATTTTTCGGACGGTGGGCGCGACGTATCGGCTGGCCTTTTTGAAAACGGCCTGTGTCTGCCGTCGGGATCGGGAATGTCCCCGGAGGATCAGGAGTTCGTAATCGCGATCGTCAGGAGGGCGTTGATCCGGGACAAACGCGTGAGGCGTTTGTCGAATTGAGAATGGAGAGTTGAGAATTGAGAATTAAAAAACACCGTGAAATTCCGTTTTCTTTTCGCGAAATTTGGAGCGATTTTTTACTTAATTCTCCATTCTCCATTCTCCATTCTCAATTCAAACGCGCTCTCGATATATTATTGAGCGCCGCCGGGCTGGTTGTAATGTCGCCGTTGATGATATGGGCGGCAGTCGGCGCAAGGCGCGGGACGGGAAGCGCGATCTTCCGGCAGGAGCGCGCGGGGCTTGGCGGAAAACCGTTCCGCATGTACAAATTCCGCTCGATGACCCACGAACGGGACGCAAACGGCGAACTGCCGCCCGACGAGGACCGTCTGACCGATTTCGGCCGGTGGCTCCGTTCGACGAGCATCGACGAACTGCCGCAGTTATGGAACGTCCTGAAGGGCGATATGAGCATCGTGGGGCCGCGTCCGCTGCTGGTGGAATATGTCCCGCTGTACAGCGCGGAGCAGAGGGCAAGGCTGAATGTGCTCCCCGGCATAACGGGGTGGGCGCAGATAAACGGGCGGAACGCCATATCGTGGCCGGAGAAGTTCGCGCTCGACGCGTGGTATGTCGAACACGCGGGCATGGCGCTCGATATCAAAATCATATTGATCACGGTAAAAAAGGCCCTTGCGCGGGAGGGAATATCCGCCGCGAACGGAGCGGCGGCGCCGCGTTTCACGGGGGAGAGATGATTGCGCGGTGAAAACATGGATATACCTGTGATAGTATACGGCGCGGGGGGATTGGGCCGTGAGGTGATGCAGATTGTAATCGGGGCGCTGGTCGGGCGCGGCGGATATGCGGCGCTCGGATACCTGGACGACGGCATAGCCCCCGGTACGGTCCGCGGCGGGTTCCCTGTTCTGGGCGGCGGGGATTATCTCGAAAATTCGGTCGGGGAGCTCGCGCTGGTGATGGGCATAGCCGACCCGGACACCAAAGCCGGGCTTTATAAAAAATTCAAGGACAGGCGCGGGGTATCTTTTCCGAACGTGATCCATCCCGGAGCGTCCGTGAGCGCGAGCGCGTCCCTGGGGCGCGGCGTTGTGATCGCTTCCGGGTGCTTCGTGAGCGTGGACGCGGTAGTCGGCGACTGCGTTTTCATGAGTAACGGCGCGTTCATCGGGCACGATGTCAGAATAGGGGGCTTTTCGTCCATAATGCCGCTCGCGGCGATAGCCGGCTGCGTCGCAATAGGCGAACGGTGCCTGATAGGAATGCAGTGCGCGATAAGGCAGGGCTCGTCGGTGGGAAACGGCGCCGCGGTGGGCATGGGCGGCGTGGTGCTGGGCGATGTGCCGGACGGCGAAACCGTCGCCGGCAATCCCGCGAAGAGGATTTAACGGAGGCGAAATGAAAACCATGCCAAAACTTCTGATGGTGACTACGATACCGGAGACGATCAAGGCGTTCCTACTGCCTTACGCGCGTCATTACCGCGCCCTCGGCTGGCGCGTGGACGCGATGGCGGCCGATATTACCAAACACGCGGACCTCGCCGGCCAATTCGACAACAGGTACGACGCGCAGTGGAGCCGCGACCCGCTCCAATTGTCGAATATCACAAAAAACGCCGGCGCGATAAGGAATATCGTGACAGGCGAGGATTACGACATAGTACACACCCACACGCCCGTCGCCTCCTTCGTCGTCCGGTACGCGTTAAGGCATCTGCGCCGCGCGGGGCGTCCGTCCGTCGTTTACACCGCGCACGGCTTCCACTTTTTTGACGGCGGGCCCCTCCGGCACAACCTTACCTTTCGGGCGCTTGAGCGAATCGCCGGACGCTGGACGGACAGGCTTGTCACTATCAACGGCGAGGACTTTGAAGCCGCGAAAAAATATCGGATAGTCCCGGAGGACAGGCTGCTCTACATGCCGGGCATAGGGCTCGACTTTTCGCCTTTTTCAAAAGAGAGTGTGGCGAAAGCGGATACAAGGCAGATGCGCGACCAACTCGGCGTCAAGGGCGACGATGTTCTGTTTTCGATGATAGGCGAGTTCAGTCCGGGCAAACGGCACGCCGACGCGATATCCGCGTTCGCGCATCTGGAGCACCACGGCGTTCATATCGCGTTTGCGGGCGAGGGCAGGACGAAGGAGAAAATGCAGGAGCTCGCGCAGGCCATCGGGCCCTCAAAACGTATCCACTTCCTCGGAAGGCTGAAGGACGTCGCGCCGATTATTATGGCGTCGCGCGCGGTCCTGGTGCCCTCCGAGCGGGAGGGCCTGTCGCGCGCGGCGATGGAGGCTTCGTGCCTCGGCGTCCCCGTAATCGGTTCCGACTCCAGGGGAGTGCGCGACGTGGTGGCGCCGGGCAGGGGCCTGCTCTACCCGACAGGCGACATATTCGCGCTGAGGGACGCGATGCAGCGGCTGGCTGAAGAACCCTATGAGGGCATAGCCCCTCCCGACGAGTCGTGGCGCATAGAAAACCTCATCGAACTCCACGACCGCCTGTACGACGATTTGCTGCCGTCCGCCCGCGCAGATGTTCCTTAGCGCGTCAGATGACGGCGGCTTCCATCGGGTTAAGGAAATCGGCGACGCGGCACCCTCTTGCCTTATCATTTGCCAATCAGCAAGATCCCTGTGGTAATCCGGCTGGGTCTGTAATAAAATAGCTTTGCGCCGCATTATGGTATCGTTCTTTTCGCCGTTGGTGTTTTTTTGTTTAGCTGTATTTTATTGAAAAATAATTGTCGAAAAGAGGGCTTTGAGCATGATAATGACCGATGAGATTACGCAAATAAAAAACGCGATTATTAATGCTTTGCCTGTTGAGAAACTTTATCTGTTCGGCTCTTATGCGTATGGAACGCCAACCGAAGGCAGCGATTACGATTTCTATATGCTGCTCCCTGACGGAGTAATAAAACCGATTGACGCTAAAATAAAGGCTCGGCGTTC
>Ga0099364_10000410_pt1 | contig 71533 bp, 63 predicted proteins | sample TergutTh196P3_FD_73070 | JGI IMG/M metagenome (GOLD analysis project Ga0099364, IMG submission 73070) | Microcerotermes parvus P3 segment gut microbial communities from Pointe-Noire, Republic of the Congo - Th196 P3 | ecosystem: Host-associated > Arthropoda: Insects > Digestive system > Gut ...
ATAGAGAATTGACAGTGTCGCGTCCCATGCGGGCGCGTGGATTGAAACACGACCGCTTACGTTTGAGGGAGATGAGGAAATGTCGCGTCCCATGCGGGCGCGTGGATTGAAACCAATCCCTGACGATACATTTCTTCCGCGCAGTCGTCGCGCCCCTGTCATGGGGTCGAGCCTTCATAAGAGTTCGTGGATTGAAAACCAAAAAGCAAATTCGTGTATAATAATGCTGTTGTCGCGCTCTTATATTGGTGTTTGGATTAAATAATTATTCTGGCGATCTCTTAATGTGACCGTTCCGGTTATCAGAGCGGGAGGCAGAATGCCTCCCCTGCCTCCCCTACAGTGCTATTGAGCGATTGCTATAGTTAATAAAAGTGCGTACACCAAGGGGTTACAGCTGCCCTTGAAAAGCTTGCGGCAGGTTGCCGACCCAACAAAGTTCAGTGACCATCGCGCGCAGGATACTACCCATAAAGGGGAAAATGTGGTTATGGAAATCAGACAACAAAGATTTAAGATATATCTTGAAAGATATGTGTCATATAGAACCGGAAATCGGGATAACGCGAAAGGTGATGAAACTGATGCAAGCATGCAGAGCCTACTATGAGAACGGACGTATTATTCCATTGGGTGATTTCGTCATACGAGAGGGAAGTGAAATTATACTAACAGTGCTGGAGCCAAAGGCAGAAAACCGCGCTAATCGGCAACGGGAAGCCTTTAAGCGATTTATGAAAGCTATGGAGAACACACCGCCATTAACTGATGAATTTGACGAAATAATCAGTCGGCGCGTGAGTATCAGGCGCGAGGTGGATCTATGATTTACGCACTAGATACCAATATAATTTCATATATGCTCCGGCAAGATAAGTATGTATGCGAGAGGTATTTAGTAGAATCGCAAAAAGGTCACGAATGCGTTATACCGCCTGTCGCTTATTATGAAGTCAAACGAGGATTACTGACGACCAATGCCATAGCCAAAGCACGGGATTTTGATTTACTGTGCCAAGACTTTGAAGTCGGAGAAATGAACGCCCGAGCATGGGATGAAGCTGCCAGACTTTATGCTCTGCATCGTCAGAAGGGAGAACTTGCAGAGGACGCAGACCTTTTTATAGCAGCGTTCTGTGTTGTCAATGACTACACGCTGGTGACAAACAATATACGCCATTTTGAGCATATTGACAGGCTAAAACTCGTTAATTGGAAGTTATAATTTTAAATATATTGGTTTATGGTCTCTATAAGCGTTGAATTAGTAAAACAAATTATATTACTGTCGCGTCCCATGCGGGCGCGTGGATTGAAACACCTCCAAGATTTTTGAGATCCCACTCTCAAGCGTCGCGTCCCATGCGGACGCGTGAGTTGAAACTATCCTCAAGGTCATGTTTCGTCAAGGCCTGATGTCGCGTCTATGCGGACGCGTGAGTTGAAACCGCCCCGTTTTTTTATCATCTCGCGCATTCGGGTCGCGTCTATGCGGACGCGTGAGTTGAAACAATACAGCAAACACAACGTTTAACGGAAACATATGTCGCGTCTATGCGGACGCGTGAGTTGAAACGAGCCTTGATAAGGATTCAGTTGCGACACTGCTGTCGCGTCTATGCGGACGCGTGGATTGAAACAATTATGCTAGCGACCTCCTAAAGTGACCGTTCCGGCATCAGACGGGACGCCCAGTGTCTGTATCATGCGGTGCTATGGCGCAATGACCATGGTTAATAAAAGCGGAGACAACAAGGGGTTACGATTGCCATTGAAAAACGGGCGGCAGATTGCCGCCCCTACAAATCGCGTAATTGCTCGGGCGCGTGGATTGAAACACCCACCCTGACAAGCAAGGTATAAAGATTCCGATTCATCGTCACACAGGCGACATCCCCACTGGAACTCTAAATAGCATACTAAAGGCAGCTGGGTTAAAATGAACTCCACCCTTTATGATAAAATTTGAGAGAGAGGTGTTACATGTGAAATACATTTATCCAGCTATTTTGTATTATGATGATGGGCAAATTAGCGTTAAAGTCCCAGACTTACCGGGTTGTTTTACCTATGGGAGAAATAAGGCGGAAGCTTTATTAATGGCCAAAGATGCTGTTGAAATGTGGCTATGGGACGCAGAGAATAAACAAGAACAAATTCCACCTGCCTCTGATTCGTTAACTGTTGAGGCAGAGGAAATCTTTACGTTAATTGTAGCTGATACCGATGAATACCGAAAGGCAAACGATACAAAAGCTGTTAAAAAAACGTTATCAATACCGTCTTGGCTTAATTATCAAGCCGAAAAAGCAAACGCGCCATTTTCACAAATTCTTCAACAAGGTTTAAAAGAGTACTTGCATAAGCTTTAAGATAAAAGCAAAGACTGGATCGCCACGCCTGCAGCGAAGCGAAGACGTGGCAAGAAGATGGTCGCGCCTTCATAAGAGTTCACGCATTGAAACCCAAAAAGCGAATTCGTGTATAATAATGCTGTTGTTGCGCTCTTATATTGGCGCTGTATTAAATCAATTATACTGGTGGTCCCCTTATGTGATCGTTCCGGCTATCAGAGCGGGAGGCAGAATGCCTCCCCTACGGCGTTATTGAGCGATGGCGTTAATAAAAGCAGATACATCAAGAAGTTACGGCTGCCATTGAAATACTGGCGGCAGATTGCCGCCCCTGCAAATCGCGTAATTGCATGGATTGAGATTATTGGAGCGATATATGGATGGAATAATTATGTTTCACAGAATAAAGAGCGTACGACCTCTCTCTGATATGGTTTTACATGTAGAGTTCATTAACGGTAACACAAAGCATTATGATGTAAAACCGCTTATGAAAAAATGGGAAGTTTTCAAGGACTTAACTCAAGGTGGGTTATTTGACCTTGTTAGTGTCGACACGGGCGGATATGGTATTGTTTGGAATGAATATATTGATCTCGCCTGTAATGAGCTTTGGATAAACGGCTATATCGTTGATTCGACAGAAGTTATTGTTTAGCGCCCTTGGGCGCGTGGATTGAAACAACGGGCAAAACGGAGCGCGTTTATTAATAACAGTCGCGTCCTATGTGGGCGCGTGGATTGAAACGGCACGGCGTGCATGTTGTGCAAAGACGACCCTGTCGCGTCCCATGCGGGCGCGTGGATTGAAACCTTACAATCAAGACAGGAACATTGAATAATTGAGCATCGCGCTCCATTGCGGGCGTGGGGATTGAAACCGGTTATGGATTTTAACAACAAATAAATGGGCGTCTTTTCCCATACGGACGTGGGGATTAGAAACATTAAACCTTGAAAGATAAAGGAGGCGGAATTAAATGTGGGGTTACATATTCTCATTCCTATTTGTAATAGGAATCTTTATTGCAATTATCATTGATTTATTACGGATTCCGTCTGTGTTTTTAATTCTTTGCGCATATTTACTTGGTAGACACTCAAAAAAATAACAGCGCATTCGGCGCGCGCGCCATGCGGGAACGGGGATTGAAACAGTCGCAAGCGCTCATAAAAAGCGTTCTGTCAACTGCTTGTTTTCTCACGCCGGATAGATAATCAGGGCTACTCGGATTCTTGCAATGTTTCTCCAGGTTTAAGGACTATGATTTCAGCCTTTGCCCCAGCAAGCTCAACCAATCGTTGTGGGTCAGATTTGATCGGAAGGAACGTATCATAATGCATCGGAAAGACTTTCCTTGGCTTGATGAATTCAATTGCTCTCACGGCGTCTTTTACATCCATAGTGTAATGCCCGCCTATGGGAAGAATTGCTATGTCTATTTTTTCATCCGCAAGCAATTCCATCTCTTTTGTTAAACCCGTATCCCCCGCGTGATAAATTTTCACTCCGGAGATGTCAAAGACAAACCCTGCTGCTACTCCGCCATTAACAGGTCCTTCAGGGCTGTCTATCGTTGACCCGTGCAGTGCATAAACCATTTTTACGCGTCCAAAATCAAAAGTGGTCCCGCCGCCGAAATACATGGTTTGAACTTTTTTAACGCCCTGAGTTTTAAACCACTCTGAAAGTTCTCCGTTAGCCAGTACTACAGCTCCTGTTTTTTTTGATATTTCGACAGTGTCGCCTGTGTGATCCGAGTGCCCATGAGTTACAAAAATATAATCCGCTTTATCAATATCCCCAACTTTAATTGCAGCCATGGAATTGCCGGTTATGAACGGATCAATGTATATAATTTTCCCCGCGCCTTCAATTTTTACCATCGCATGTCCAAACCATGTTATTTTCATTTCAATCGCTCCCTCCATCTGATAGCAGTTATTGAAATAATTATGACAAATTAAACCAGAAATGCAACTACTTTAACCAAATGAATTGATCCGTGTAGTCGTGTCCTGGATTGAGTCAATTATGTTTGCAGCCATACAATTCTACGAATCGGGCGCTGGATTGAATGCGCTAGGGAGCGATTGGCGCCGTCTCGCGCTCATACGAGCGTTGGGATTGGAACCAAAAATTCTGTTCAACATCGCGTTTCTTTGTTCTCACACCTTCGCGAACGCGCGAGGATTGAAACCAAAAGTTCCGCTCAACAGCGCGTTTTTTCATTCTCGCGCTATTGCGCAAGCGTGGCGAGTTTGACAATAAATCCTGTTCATCAGTGATTTCTTTTGTTATTGCGTAATCTATAGAGTCTGGGGGTTGAAACTTATGTATCCATTTCCTTTTATTTCCTTTCATATGTTGCATCCATGCAGAATCGCTTGAATTGAAACTTCCATTCAATGCTTCTCTAATTTGTTTTCTAATTTGCGCTCTCGCGTAAGCGTTTGAGTTGAGGATTACAATGGGTTGCCCATAAAGGGGACGGCGTAGATGGGTCGTCGCGCGCAGGTAGCCGCGTCGGCTAATTAATCCAATTGATGACGCGTATCTATAAAAGTGTCGCGCTCTTACTCTGGTGCGCGGATTTAAAATATATTGTCCGAATAAACGCTTAATGACCATAGAATTACGCTTTAGTTGAAATCTTTTCATTTTAAATCATCCTTTCTCTTATAGAGTAATTAACAAAACCATTATTATTTAGGCATAAACGTGGCGGAGATGGGAAGCCTCCGCCTCAGCGCGCTATATCTTGGCTTGGTATCCTTGTCTTTTCTGTCGTTTTTGTAAAAGGCTTCATATTCTCTCTTTGATTCCTGTTGCGCTTGGATGCGCACATCGTTGATTTGAGAGAAGTTTTCATTTACTAATTTTATGACGCTTTTGTCTACTCCTCCATTGTTAGCCATATCATTCAGTACTTTTGTAGATTTTTCTCTGTTCATTCCCAAACGGTATGGTCTGTCCTCCGTTAATGCCGTAACTATATCCGCAACTGCCATTATGCGCGCCAGAGGTGAAAAATCTTCTCCTTTCACATGAAAAGGATAGCCGTTTCCATCTTCTCTTTCATGGTGATATGCCGCCCACGAGGCGATATGCTCCAAACCTTTGATCTTGCTTAAAATAGAATAGGTATAGTAAGTGTGCTTTCTTATGGAATTGTATTCCATACTGTTTAGCTTTCCATTTTTTTCTAAAATGAAATTTGACACGGCTAATTTACCTACATCATGTAAGAAGCCCGCTATCTCCATCATTTTACACACAACTTCGGGATACCCTGAAATATTGGTAAGCGATTCGGCAACCGCCGCGACTCCGCTTGAATGCGTCGCCGTGAACCTGCTCCTAAAGTCGATAATCTGCGCGGAAAGTTTTGCAAAGCTTCTAAGCGTCTCCATGTCTACGATTAGTTTAGAGAAATACATCTTTTTCAGTATAATCTCTCCAAATGAAGGATAAAAGGCTTCAAGCCAAAAGTACTCTTTCTTTGCCAATTCGTAAAAGACAGCTAAGAGATCAGGATGAAACTCATGTTTTCTTTGAGATATCTCTGCAAGTATGCCAGGAATCTGCTCCAGTATTTCACAATGATCATGAAATAAAACGGAAACGCTGTCCGCCAAATGAATTATGTAACTGCCTATTGGTATATCTGGGTTTGATTTGTCATAATGGGTATGGTGATACTTAATCAATGTAGCGGATTTTGAAAGCGGCTCAAAGCATTTCAGGAGCTTATATCCCATCAAGTCATGTTGATTCCCTTCAATTACGCAAGATTCGTACGTTGTGGATACCATCCGGTCTTCAACTGAAAATGCCCCTATATCATGAAGTATTGACGCTAAGATGATATCTTGAACGTCATTTTCCGGTAAATTCGCTTCCTGCGCTATGCGATATGACATATATGACACCATTTTATGGTGGTTGTTCATAGATGGAGAAATAAAATCAACAGCTTCCGATATAGCGCAGACAAAATCATAAATTGAAATCTCATTTTCTATACGCATGATTCTCACCTCGATACATTTTAGTTACTTAAATATCTTTGTAGAAAAAGATATATTATTATTTAGCCAGAGGTAGTAGAATAAAACTTTTTTTTCGTAATTCACTAAAATAAAAAGTTGCCATTGAGGTTTATGTTTTCGATTGGAGCAAGTAATCATAAGCGAGGACAATAATTACAGTTGATGTACCAAGACAAATCTAACTAACTAGCGGAAGTTAGTTTGCGAATTATAACTAACTAGCGTAAGTTTGTCAAGAGATTTTATGAATTATTGTGTTCGAATTACTGATTTTTCCGAATTACTTATTTTTGCAAATTACGGAATATGTCGAAAAAAATGTAGGATCGCCAGGACAGGGGAGGACATGTGACGACCACTGAGCGTTATTTGGGCGGCAGCTGCTTACAACTTACAATTTACAATGCACAATTTCACAGGTGTTGGCGCGTAACGACCATTGAGCGTTATAGGGGCGCTAGCCTGTTGTTCTGTAACGCCCCGCTGGGGCTTGGAGCGCTGTGGATGACGTTGCTTCCTCCGGCGGCGCCGGAGGTTATCCCTATGGGGCGCCTCAAGTCAATTATTCTATGACACATTCTCGTGTGCGAAGTTTGAGTTAATTATCTTAACTCAATGACACTGCACCCCCAGAGAGCTTTCTTGCATCCACTAGTTCATTTTTTTTGTTTTCAGTTTATAATCATTGAAAATTGGGTCTATACAAAGTCGTTTTTTCTTTGTTTTTTTATAATCGATGCTTAAAAAAGCTTGTGCTTAGTAAATATTTGTGATTTTACAAGGAGGAGTTCGTATGAATTATCAAGTGATAGGCGAGGCAGTTGACCGTTTGATAACGCTACCGATGTCAAACTGGTCGATATATAGGGAAATACCAATGACTGATATATATAACTTCGCAAGACAAAAAGCGGGCGAACCTTTGACAATGCTAGCGGCAAAAAAAATCAAAGAAGCTATTCAACCCGGAGATACGGCTTTGATTCTGACCGGCTTTGTAATGGCCGATTGGGGTAAACCGGAGACCGACGGTCCGATTGGCGCGGCGGCTCTTGCCAGAAGCATCGAATTAGGGACGGGCGCAGTACCGGTTTTATTAACTGAAGATATTATTGTTGAAAACCTACAAAAAACCGTTGAGGCTTCAGGGCTGATTGTCTACGATAGCTTTGAAAAAGCAAAAAGCGGTCGACGAGGACGAAAGGCGTTTGTATCAGGTTTTCCGCTTGACCATGAAAGCGCAAAGAAAGAAGCGATTCGATTACTTGATGTTTTGAAGCCTAAAGTGGTCATCTCAATTGAACGTCCGGGATGGAATGAAAAGAAAGAGTACCATAGCGGCATGGGAATAAATATCTCGCAATTGAGCGCAAAACTTGATTACTTGTTCCTTGAAGCGCAGCGGCGCGGTATTTTTACCATTGGCGTGGGCGACCTTGGAAATGAACTTGGAATGGGTTATATGAAAGAGATTCTCAAAAAAATTATCCCTGGCGCTGAACAATGCAAATGCGATTGTCAAGGCGGCGTTATTTGCGATGTCTCATGCGACGTCGGCATTCTTTGTAATATTTCCAATTGGGGGGGCTATGGAGTGTGCGCATGTTTGGCGGCTCTGGCGGGCAATCGCGAGGTGTTGCACGACCGGCAAACGGAAATTCATATGATTAACGAATGCGTAAGATCTGGCGCTATCGACTCCGTTGCAGGCATGTACCGCCCTTATGTGGATGGCGAACCCGACTACATCAACGGTCATATCATTGATATGCTGCATAGAATTGTGCAGTACGCAACGGATAAGAATTTTTTTATTATGAGTTAAATACAGCAAAGAGGGACGATGTGGAGGTACAATGCGGGCATCGTCCCCTACGGGGATTGTAACGCGCCCACCACCAACCCCTACCATATTATTAACAATGGATGTGGTTAATAAAAGCGGTAGGGGTCGGCGTCCTCGACGACCCGAGGTCGTCCCTACGGTTCTATGGGGTGTGGTTTTTTAAAGAGGGACGATGTGGGCATCGTCCCCTACTCAACAACTATTTTACTTTTCTTATTGGCTTTCCACACGTGAAGACCAAGAGCAACGCCTATTACTCCGTAAGCCAGAAATGTTCTAAAATACTCTCCCAAAACTGCCTGTCCAAACAGAGATTGCCCTAATTCCGGCGACATTATGAACATTGCGTTGAAAAGTATGGTGCCGAATACGGCGTTTTTAATATTCGCCCTTGATGTGGAAGCGCCGCCTACAAGCAACGCGGCAACCGAGAACAATCCTATCTGGGTATGCGCGCTATAAGTGCTTAGAGTACCCATGTTCTGAAGATAAATCAACTGCCCCCAAGCTGCAAGAACAGTCGAAATCATAGTGGCTATTATTCTTGTCCTATCGACATTTATGCCTGATACTTCCGCTACGTGCTGATTTTGCCCGACAGAACGAAAATCCTGCCCCAACTTCGTTTTCATTATAAGTTCGGTAAAAATACATAGACCAATTATTAAAATACCTGTAACTGCTGGTACAGGTTGAATTTTCGTAATATTAGACTCCGTGGTTATGGCATAAATTGCTAACCCCGCAACGATAATGCACATAAGAGCATTAAAACCAAAGGTTACAGGATTATTTTTATACCCTTGCCCTCTCTTTTTATTAATATAATACCCAATAAGCAGTATTACCAGTATTGAAAGCGATATTATAAGGAGGGCGTGTACGAACGGAATCCGGTATAAATTGTCGATAACGTATTTCAATCCGCCCTTTTCAACCGTCATGAGATCGACGGTCATTCTTATTCCAATACCGTTAGGTATTATCATCGGATGCGTAGCAGGAACCGCTATGATGCCGCCAACCGCAAACAAGAACAAAAACTGATAAACTCCGTTGGCAAAATATCCTACGATAAGGCTTGCAATCATTTCCTGCCCTCGCGTCTTGTTATAAAGCTTACCGGTAAAATATCCGCATAACGCGGCAAAAAAGAAGGAAACTACATAACAAAACAGAATGCCGTTAACGCCGCCAAGTTCGTAATACCGTGCTATTGCAATGGCAGCTTGTCCGGACATCGCGCCAATAACTATCCCAAAGTTTAGTCCAAGCCCCGCCAGTACAGGTATTATCAGCGAAAGCACCAGAAACGTGTTCCTGAATATTCTGCCGTTCAGCTCCGAAAGGAAGTAATTCATTGAAATATCCTTCGAGACAATAAACCCAAATAATACAAACAGAACAAACAGTATCGTAACGATATATTCAAGAATCCACGAGGTTATTCCCTTAAAGCTGAGACTTATTTTATTTCCTTCTCCGATTAACAATACTCTCAGCCTCCTCTCTTAACCTGCGTAAGAGCGTATAGAATTATTCCATACTGAACGATAACTCTCATTATTTCCGACAGGTCGGTTCCTTTAAAAATTTCATTGGCAACAGGCAAAGCGGTCGTAAGAAGTCCCTGAAAAAGAATTACTCCTATAATCACATTCGACACGTTTGCGCGGGAAGCTGTGGCGCCTCCGATAAGAATCGCCGCAACTGCCGAAAACGCCATCATCAAAGGCGCTGTGTAAAGTTGGGCATATCCGTAGCTTTGCGAATATATGATTATTCCTATGGCGCCAAGTATGTTTGAAAAGACATTAGCCCATATCCTGTTTCGGTCAATGTTGAGCCCTGCCGCCTGCGCAAATTTAGGATTCATGCCTCCGGCCGAGATTGCTATTCCTGTCTTCGACCTGAAAAACATCCATACCAGGAACGAAAGGAACCCGAAAAGCAAAAGCATCCCTGTAGGAATAACTATGTCCCCGATTTTAAACATAAGAAAATTATTCAAAATTTGAGCGCCGCCAACCGCGTCGAGCTGAATGGTCTCCCTCAAGCCTTTGCCGATAAACCAGCCCATCTTGGGATTCTGAAACGGAGTTGCAAACCAGAAAAGGCTCATCAACGCCGTTACGGAAAACCCCGTATACGTTGCGATAACCATTTCCGAGCCCTTCACCGCATTAAGCAGTTTGCCGTAAAAATACCCCGCGATAGCGGCAATGGGAATGGAAAGCAAGATTGATCCAAATAACCAGGCGCTACCCATAAGATCCATTTCTATCGAGCATACCAACGCAAAGAGACCGCAAACAATGCCCAGAGGCAGGGCAAAATTTGGTCCTGTTCCCGATTGTATCGCGGGGACCATCGCAAGGACAAGTACGCCGTTCATTCCAGCGCGTTTGAGAGTATCGCTCAAAAGGGTCTGGACAGAAATTCCAACAAAAGGAGCGGTTACCAGTGTAATAACCCAAAATACGGCTATCATCAGCGTGGGAAATCCAATGCCGCCAAACGCGGACTTCAGGCGATAAAAGACATTAGTATTTGTTAAGTCAGTCATTTGTATCCCCCTTTATATTGTTTTTTCCGCCAGAAGCGTCATCCACAGATTCGTAGGGGTCGGCGTCCTCGACGACCGATTTCGCCCCGCGCGCGCGGCTGCCGGACATCATCAACCCAAACTCCGCGTCGCTTGCGTCCGGGAGTAAAACTCCGCCCACAGCGCCGCCGCATATAATTACAATTTTATCGCAAATGCTGCGCAGTTCCGCCAACTCGGAGGATGTCATGACGATAGTCATGCCATATTCCTCGTTTAATTTAAGTAAAAGGTCAAGTATAAGCTTCTTTGCTCCAACGTCAATGCCTCTTGTAGGCTCCGAAACAAATAGAAATTGCGGGTTTTGAGTTAGCGCTCTCGCCACGCACACTTTCTGCTGATTGCCGCCGCTCAGACTTCCTGTATTTTGTAGCGGAGATTTGCAACGTATGTCAAGATCATTTATCATACGCTCCGCGTGTTTTCTAATTTCATGATCGTTTTTGACGCTGAAACCGGCAAATTTATGAAGAAATCTACTATCTGTCTGCATAGCCGTAAACGCAATGTTTAACTCTATTGATTCATCCAGAAGAAGCCCAACTCCTTTTCTGTCCTCGCTGACAAAAGCAATTCCAGACGCTATCGTTGAACGCGGAGAGTTTAGCGACAGCGGTTTTCCATTGAAACGAACTTCTCCGGTAGCCGGATAAGTCCCCATTACGCCGTTCGCTATTCCAAGCTTCCCCTGCCCTGCAAGCCCGCCTATTCCGATGATTTCTCCTTTGCGTACCTCAAGGTCTACTCCTCGCACCATTTCGCCCGGCATTCCTACATGCAGATTCTTAACCCAGAGCGCGACCTCGTTTGAAATCTTCCTTTTGTTCGAATGGATTCTGCCCATCGTTACGTTGCGCCCTATCATCAATTGCGCTATTTCAACAACATTTGTATCCTTAACATTCTTGGTCGCCACATGCTGCCCATCCCGCAGGACTGTTACGCGGTCTGCAACATCTATTATCTCGTCCAGTCTGTGACTGATAAATATTATTCCAATTCCCATTTGAGAAAGCCTGCGTACGGCGCCAAGAAGATTTTGCGCTTCCGATTCGGTCAATACCGCTGTAGGCTCGTCGAACACAAGGATTTTAATTCCGGTTTTATCTATTTCGCGCGCTATCTCAATAAACTGTTTGTGCCCTACGGGGAGACCCGCTACCAGAGTAAACTCCTCTATCCCCATATCGAGAGTTGAGAGCGCTTTGCGCGCGTCATTATTCATATTTATCATGTCCAAAGTTTCAAGTCTTTTGCCTAAAACTCTGGAAACTGCATTAGGATTTGTTATCTCTCTGTTGATTTTTATATTCTCTGTTATTGTGAATCCCGGAATTAGCATGAACTCCTGATGAACCATTCCTATTCCCGCATACATGGCCTCAAAAGGAGATTTTATTAAAGCTTTTTTGCCATTTATAATGACGTCTCCATCATATCCTCCGGTAGTATGAATTACAGGCATACCAAAAAGTATGTTCATGAGAGTTGATTTTCCCGCGCCATTCTCGCCGATAAGCGCATGAATCTCGCCCGCGTGTACCTCAAAGTTTATTTTCTCTAATACTACATTGCCATAATAACTTTTTGACACATTACTGAAACTTAGTAAAGTATCGTTCAAAATTTCATCCCTCCTCAGCGCGGTAAAACGTTTTTTCAAAAAACCGTTTTACATGTTATACACTAACTTTTAATTACGCATTAACTTAATATCAATAAAAAAAAGGGATGTAACAAAATGAATCAAATGGTTGATCCTTAATATTGAGGTGAAACTCACCCAACATACAACCTTCTCATCGGCTTTACCCTTCTTCTTCGTTGAATGGGAAGCCCGCTTTTGTTACAGCCCTTTTCGTATTTTCAAATAAATCCTTCTCTCAAATCATTTAAACTAATAAGTAAGGAATCCCATAAGCGCAAAGAGGAAATTCGGGAACTCTTTGCCTGAATCGTCGATATAAGCTGTCGTTGCCACATCGACTTTAGCATAGTTTGAAAGGCACTTGTCCAAAAGCTCCTTATCCAGCTTGTCAAGGTCAACTTCGCCATCGATTAATTTCATAGCGTATTCCGTGCTGCCAATCGTGAACATCATGGCTACCGGTACCGGCCAAGTTGAGAGCCTTCCTTCAACGCCTTTTTCTTTGATGATTTTTCTAGTCTCGTCAATGACGTATTGCAGGTTATCCGGGTTTTCCGAATCCGACTGAATTCCTAGCGCCGTTGGGAATCCGTGATAAGGCGACGGGCAGCATGGCTGCGGATAAACCGCTCCGTCATCAACCACCGCTTTAATCAATGGTATCTGCATAGCACAGTTAGTTGAAAAGAACGCAGTGTCTTTACCATATCTTGCTACCATCTTCGGAACGTCTTCAAGGATAAACTGCTGAGCTCCGGGAACTCCGCTATCTCCCGTCGGGTCCGGCGCTGTCGCGTCGACAAACTCAATGCCTAATTCTTCGCATTTAGCTTTCATTAGTTCCCTTCTGCCCGAAAGAAGCGGCTGAGACATATGACGCGGGAAGGAATAGTGAACAAACGTCTTTGCGCCTAATAATTGAGCTTGAACGGGTATTGTATTGCCCATCTCAAGTTCGTTGGGAATAAGCACAACGCTTGCGCGTTCGGCTACATCAGGCGGATTCTCCTGTGGCGTGCAGTATACTATAAAAATATCGCTTCTTGTCTCCAATAACTTATCAACTGCCGCGTTGGTTCCAGGGACAGCCTGATTGATTATAAGAGCTTTTACGTCAAGATCAGCGGCAATCCTTGCTACCACGCTGACCATCTGTTCCTGTTCGGTCATAAAATTATCCGGCCATGTAACATGAATAATTCTATCGGCGCCATACTTCGTCACCATTTCCTGGGCTGAACGATACTCTTCTTCATTCTGCGACACCGTATTAGTAACTATAGCAACCTTTCCCGCCGCTGCAAAACAAACTCCTGAAATACTTACAACTAAAGCTATTACTAAAAGAAAAAATATTGCTCTTTTCATTTATTATTACCTTCCTTTTTTATAGTCTATAAAACGATATTTAATTTTATATCAGTTCAGCTTAAACATGTCAAATCAGATTGAAGTAAAATCTTTTTTTTTATTACTACTATTATTAATATACTTGTTACAAAAGTGAAACACGCTTGTTACGCTTAGGAATTAAACTCGAAGGGAGCGAAATGAAAATTCAAGGAGGGCGTTATTTTTGTCAAGAGTAACGAGGAGCTTTCATCTTGATAGAATTACAAGCCTGTTAGTTCATGGAACGTCAGCTCTTGGGCTCATAGTAATGATATTCATACTATGGTTTCTTTTTGCTGAAGGAATACCGGTATTGAAATCAGTAACATTAGGCGAAATCTTTAGCAGCGCCGATTGGTACCCGGCGGAGACGCCGCCTGCCCTCGGAATGTTAGCGATAATTGCGGGAACTTTATCAATTACATTTTTATCCAGTCTCATGGCTCTTCCGATAAGCTATTTATTCGCGATATTTACGGCTGAAATTGCCCCGTCATGGCTTCGCAACATTCTGAAACCAATGCTTGAGCTTTTAGGATTCTTCCCTTCAATAGTGTTCGGATTTCTTGGGATGGTCGTTGTAGCGCCATGGATGCAGGATAGTTTTAAATTACTCACAGGGTTAAATTTGCTCAACGCTTCGATATTTCTTGGCATAATGATCCTTCCCATTGTAGGTTCTTTGGTGGAAGAAGCTCTTTCTTCAATACCGCAGGAGTTGCGCCTTGCTTCTTTTGCGTTGGGCGCCACTAAATGGGAGACCATAAGCAAAGTGGTCTTTCCAGCGGCTCTGCCCGGAATCCTTGCCGCTTCGCTTTTAGGAGTAATGCGATCTATGGGTGAAACAATGATTGTCCTTATGGTGGCAGGAGGAGCGGCTATTATTCCCGAGTCCATATTCGATCCGATACGCCCGCTTACCGCAACCATAGCGGCGGAAATGGGAGAAACTCCTGTAAGAAGCCCGCATTATCACGCTTTATTCTTTGCCGGTTTGTTGCTTTTCCTTATAACATTAACGCTTAATATGCTTTCCGCTTGGATAGAGTCAAAAGGGAAGATAGCTCAACTATGAATTATATGGCGTGGAGAAAACTAAAGAATATATCTATTCTTCTAATTCTTACAGTAACAGTTGCGCTTATTCTCGTTGCGCTTGCCGGCATCATATGGTTCGTACTGAGAAATGGATGGTCGGTTATGTCTATTGATTTCATTTTTGAACCCCCAAGAAATAATATGACGGGAGGCGGTATTTGGAGTCCGCTCGTCGGAACATTTCAATTGATAATAGTTTCCATTATTGCGGTCATTCCGGTTGGAGTACTTACAGGGCTTTATTTCTCCGAATATGCCGGTAAAGGGCTGTTTCCAAAAGTATTGAGACTTGCAGTACGCTCCTTGTCAGGGGTTCCATCAGTTGTGTTCGGACTTTTCGGTCTATCGCTATTCGTCATTTTTTTGGGATTCGGGTCCTGCTTGCTTTCAGCGGGGTTAACTCTTGCGTGTCTCACACTTCCTCTTGTGGTAACCGCGTCAGAACAGGCTTTTCGCGCAGTGCCTCAAGAATATCGGGACGCGTCTTACGCGCTTGGAGCAACTAAACTACAGACTTTGGTCAGAGTGGTATTCCCTTCCGCTGCTTCAACAATAATAACAGGAATAATTCTTTCGATAGGCCGAGTGGCCGGAGAGACCGCTCCAATAATTTTCACGGGGGCCGCATTTTATACTTCTAAAACAGGCGGTCTTTTCAATGAAGTGATGGCGCTTCCATACCACATATATATCCTTGCTACAGCGGGAACAAACATTGAGCAAACGCGCCCGATACAGTACGGCGCAGTAGCGGTATTGCTGATAATGGTGCTCGGGATAAGCTCAATAGGCGTTTGGATGCGCCTTCGAATGAAAAGGAGATAGCGTAATTGTTGCATAATAAAAATAGCGATGTGAAAATTCAAATTGAAACTAGAGACTTAAGCTTATATTATGGGCAAGATAAGGTTATCAAAAATATAAGCTTTGATATTTATGAAAGGATGGTCACCGCGCTTATTGGTCCCTCCGGTTGCGGTAAAACATCATACTTACGATGCCTGAACCGCATGAACGACTTTATCCCTGAAGCAAGGGTAGAAGGCAAGATTACAATTAACGGGGAAAATATTTACGACAACGCAACAGACGTCATAGAGCTTAGGAGAAAAGTTGGAATGGTGTTCCAAAAACCTAACCCATTCCCGATGTCAATATACGAAAACGTTGCATACGCGCCGCGACTTTTTGGGATAAAAAATAGAGAAAAAATTGACGAGATAGTAAAACAAAGCCTGGAAGGCGCCGCCCTTTGGGATGAAGTGAATGGAAAGCTGAAAACTCCCGGAACGGGTCTGTCCGGAGGACAACAACAAAGACTTTGTATAGCGCGAGCAATTGCTACAGAACCTGATATACTTCTTATGGACGAACCTACAAGCGCGCTTGATCCTCTTTCCACTCTAAGGATCGAAGAACTTATACGTGAGCTGAAAAAGAAGTTTACAGTAGTAATAGTCACTCATAATATGCAGCAAGCCGCCCGGATTTCGGATCATACAGCGTTCTTTTTGCTCGGCGACTTGGTAGAATACGACATAACGGATAAAATGTTCACTTCGCCTGAGGATCAAAGAACTGAGGATTATATAACCGGCAAATTCGGATAGGTAAAAAATAGGGGTTAGCATTGCCCATGGATGGGCAGGCGTCGCGAAGGACATGGATGTCCGAGAGCGACGGGATTAGTGGACAGTGAAAGACAAAGAAGTCTCTCGCGAGAGGCAATCTCATAATGATGTTTTAGACGTGCGCCAATGTCGCTTAGTTAAGATGATTAACAAGTAAAATAGAAGCTTTATGTGTAAACATATGCTTTTCGCTTTTTATACGTATAAAAATAGTTGCCACGTCGCGCTTTAACTCTCATAGAAGAGAGAAAGCTATAGTCCCGAAGGGACTAAACGTCTATAACCTCCGGTGTTAACCGGAGGGGAGAGACATCCATAGCGATGAAGCCCCAACGGGGCGTTACAGAACTACAGGCGAGAGTTTTTTCTTATAGCATGGTAACGTTCAGTTGAGGCTTACCGGATTAGGAGATTCTCATACCTTAGAAGGAGTGTTTTGAGATGATTGCAATTAATACAAGAAAACAGCTAGAGTCAGATCTTTTGGAACTAAAGCGCAAAATTATTCAACTCGGAAAAATGAGCGAAGACACTATCACTCAAGCAGTATGGGCTTTAAAGAACAAAGACGCGACGGTAGCAAAAGCTGTAATTGACGGGGATGACGAAATAGATGAGTTCACCGACCAAATTGATAACGAATGTATGAGATTCGCGGCGCGTTATCAGCCGCTTGGGCAGGATTTACGCTCAATACAGGCAATGACTCATATGGCAACAGACTTTGAACGAATAGCCGATTATGGCGTCAACATAGCAAGATTCGCCATTCAAATGGAAGGCAAAGAATGGATAAAGCCATTAATAGACATTCCAAGAATGGTCGAGATAATTTCCGAGATGATAAGCAAAGCTCTTACTGCGCTTGATGTATGCGATATTGAATTTGTTATGCAAATTTTCAAACTTGACGAAACGGTTGATGACATCGAAAAACAGATAATGAGAGAACTTTTTCTGCTTATAATGGAAAAGCCTTCCCGTATAGAACAGAGCTTCATGCTGATGAATATAGCGCGCACATTGGAAAGAGCCGGAGATCACGTAACAAATATCGCCGAACGGATTTATTACATTTGTACGGGTAAGAGAATAAAGGCTTCGGACTATAAGAGGCCAAGGCAATGAAGCGGATCCTTATTGTAGAAGATGAGCAAGCTATAGCCGATCTTGTATCTCAGGCGCTGCACAGACATGGTTTCGAGACAAAAATTTCAAAGGACGGCGATGAAGCTCTTTCGTTGATATATGACCTAAAACCGGATATCGTAATACTTGACCTCATGCTCCCCAAAATGGACGGCTGGGAAGTGTGCAGGAGGGTAAAAAACGATTTGCAAACAGCTCATATACCAATTATTATGTTGACTGCAAGAAGATCTGACCGGGACGTGGTTGAAGGGCTTGAACTCGGCGCGGACGATTACATACGCAAACCATTTTCATGCGACGAGCTTTCAGCGCGCGTCAGGTCTCTGTTAAGACGCAGCGTTTCAAAAATTGAACAACAAAGCGTATTATCAAACGGTGACGCGATATTGGATCTAAATGAAGAGCAACTTTCTTTGTGCGGCGAAGTAATAGCTTTGAGTTCAACAGAGTTTCGATTGATAGAGCCGCTTTTCAGGCGTTTTGGAAAAGTCGTCGCGCGCGAAGAGCTGCTTGGCAAAATCTGGAACGCAAACCTTGGAGATACGCGTACAGTTGACGTCCATATTTCAAGGATACGCAAAAAACTTGAGAGTTCTAATAAAGGCAAAGAGCCTTATCTTGCAATTCAGCCCATGAGAGGAAAAGGATACCGTCTCGCATGGCGGAAAAATACACAGCCTGTGGACAACGACTTACAGTGAAACTGCACTGGCGCGCTTCACTACGTAAATGCATCATAATTATTTTGGAGGAACTATAGACAAATCATGACGCTAAAAAGAAAAATACTTTTGATGTTCACAGTTTTTGTTATATTGATGTTTGCCGGTACATGGATAATCTTCCGCGAACTCGCAATGGAACAGCTCACGGAACAAAGCAGAAACGATCTCGCCAATTTTGCCTTAATTTTGGGAAGGCAGTTTGAAAGCAGCGGAATGGAATCTATTGTAAAGCATATAAAAGCGTCGGACGGACTCAGGGTATCTTTGATTGAGCCATCGGGAAAAGTATTGTTCGATTCAGAAGAGAACGCGGAGCAAATGGATAATCATTTGAACAGACCTGAAGTCAAAGAAGCTTTGGAGAGCGTAAATGGCGAGGGAAGCTCTTTAAGGTACAGCGACACTTTGAGGATATGGTTTAATTATTACGCCCTGAAACTTGACAATAACACTGTGATTCGGTTTGCCTCCCCTATACAAAGGATGAATATAATATTTTCAAAGAGCAGAGCAAAGTTTTTTATTTGGATAGCCCCTGCTTTTTTAGCGCTTTCATTTTTATGGATCTGGCTGACGAAACGCTTTTTTGTCCCCATAGAATCTCTCATAGAATCAGCCGGTACAATGAATCTTAACAATAACTCCGCGCGAATATCAAAATTTCCGTTAAAGGGAGATCCTGAAATGCAACGCCTTGGAAATGCTCTGAACGACATGGGAGAAAGACTGAACGACGCGCTTTTCGATATACAAAGAAGAAGAGAAGAACTGTCGCAAATTGTTGAAGCGCTTCCAGTAGGTGTAGTCCTATCGGACAGCTTTCATAAAATCCGTTATGTAAACACAATAGCGAAAAAGCTTCTTGGAGGAACTCACTTAGTAAAAAAAGGCAGCATTGTTGATCAAATTTTGCCAAATCGCGAAATCAACAACATGTTGGATTCTGAAGATAAATCCAAAGATTTCTATCTTCCACTCAGGAATCAGTACGTAAATATAAGCAGTTTGAGCGTTTCCGGAGGAAAACTGCTTGTAATAAGAGACCTGACTGTCGAAAGAAACTTAGAGGAAATGAGGCGTAATTTTATAATAGACGCAGGTCATGAGTTTCAGACCCCTCTCACGGTCATACGCATGGCCGCCGAACTATTATTGTCCGATGAAACAAGAATAAGTACTGTAGGCAAAAACAATCTTGGAAAAATAATCCGCCAACAGGAGCGACTGACGGAACTTGTTGACGAACTGCTTTTACTGACAAGCGCGGATAACGCCGTTATGCAAGAAAACATTGAAGAAATGAATCTTGGAGAAATAATTCTGGGAATAACCGACGAAATTAAAACTAATCCTAGCGCAGACAAAACAAAAATTGAAGTCGATATTACTCCAGAAAGCGCTCCATTTATCGGAAGAAAAAATGAAATCAAGAGAGCTCTTTCGAATGTAATTGAAAACGCGTTTAAGTATTCGCAGGATGTCTCAAACCCTCATGTGAGAATAAGCTTGAGCATGGAAAGCTACGGCGGAAGCGCAAGTTTTAGAATAACGATTGAAGACAATGGTCCCGGGATATCAGATGATAAAGCAATTTTTGAACCTTTCAGACGCGGCGACTCCTCAAGAAGTAGAAAAGGCTCTAAAAGCAATGGAGGGCATGGATTAGGTCTTTCAATCGCAAAACGCGTAATAGAATCTCACAGAGGAAGTATTTCAGTCGAAAAAACTGACCTTGGCGGCGCCGCATTCGTTATTATGTTGAATTAGTTCGATTACAACCAATTCCGTCAAAACGATATCGCAGATGATATTGATGTTGACGCAGCAGCTTCACGTATTTTGAAAAAGCATATCAAAGCGTTTGAAGAATTAGCAAAATGAAAACCCTGTACTAGCAGCAATATTTTACTGTTGAAACAAATATGACTTCCAAGTCAATAATACTCACATATTTTAAGTTTTAGACTTACAGGTCTAAAACTCTTGATTTTCTTGTCGCATTACTGTATCATTTCACTGAATTGAGGTGAGTGTTATGATTCCAAGAGACATTTATATGAATACCTTACAGGCGTTTAAAGATAAAGATGTTATTAAGATTGTAACAGGCATACGGCGTTGCGGAAAATCGACGCTGTTGGACATGTTCGCTGAAAAGCTCCTTAAGAGCGGCATACCGAGTGAGAATTTAATACGGCTAAATTTTGAATCAATGCGATATGAAGCTATCAAAGACTATCATTCTTTATATGAAGAAGTCGCGGGGCGAATTGTTGGGCAGGGCAAGCATTATATCATCTTAGACGAAGTTCAAATGGTTAATGGCTGGCCACGCGCTGTAAACTCCTTCCGCGTGGATTTTGACGTAGATATTTATATTACAGGCTCAAACGCTTATCTTTTGTCGTCTGATTTTGCCACGTTGCTTTCGGGTCGCTACGTGGAAATAAAAATGCTGCCGCTCTCGTTCAAAGAGTTTCTCGACTTCAACGCATTTGAACCTGGCGTGAGCGATGAGCAAAAGTTCGAAGCTTACTTGAAATATGGCGGAATGCCTATAGTTTCGCAATACGGTTTTCGACAAAAGGATATTAATATGGCGCTGGAAGGCATCTATTCTTCAGTTATCCTGCGTGATGTCGTCGAACGCAATAAGATAACCAACCAAGCTCTCTTGCGCAAACTGGTTCTGTTTCTGGCGGACAACGCAGGTAACCTCACCTCGCCGTCCAGAATAGGAAACGTGCTTGTTAATGAAGGCGAGTTGATTGAGTTTTACAAAAACAAAAAGAAAAAGAACCCGGCAGGCAAAACCATATCTAGCTATATTGAAGCGTTAGAAAAGGCGTATGTTTTCTATTGCGTAAACCGTTACGACCTGAAGGGCAAACAGTATCTAAAGACGCAAAACAAGCATTATATAGTGGATACAGGAATCCGCAACATGCTTTTGGGCTACCGCGACGTGGATAGGGGACGTATTCTCGAAAATGTGGTTTACTTTGAAATACTGCGCAGGGGTTACGAAGTGGCTATCGGCAAAATCGGAGAAAAAGAGGTCGATTTCGTTGCGATCAGTCCGGAGGAGAAAATCTACTATCAGGTCGCGGAAACTTTAGCGGGAGAGGACACAAGAGAACGAGAGATTGCCCCTCTTAGGAGCATTTCAGATAATCATGAAAAAGTAGTTCTGTCAATGGACAGAAATTTCATTGCCACATTCGACGGAATTAAGATTATAAATATACTAGATTGGCTTTTGTCATCGCGGCGCTAAATTCCATTCAGGCATGGCGAGAACATAACCTATTCATATAATGTGTAACCATTCTTTCCTTTTTCTTTTCTAAGATACAATGCTTTATCGGCATTTCTGTATAAAACGTCAAGAGTATTACCATGCTTTGGAAACAGAGTAATGCCTATGCTTGAGGAAATCTCGCACAAAATGTCTTTTTCACGATATACATTATGAAACAATTTACATATTTCATCGGCTTTTGTGCTTATAAGCTCTTCCGAACTCATTTTTTTCAAAAAGACAAAAAATTCGTCTCCGCCTATTCGTCCAACAACGTCATTTGCGCGAAACATAAGCATTAATTTTTCAGCAAGCTTTTTAAGTATCATGTCTCCGTAAAGATGTCCAAGCTTGTCATTAATATTTTTGAAGTTATCAATATCAATCATCATCAAAGCGCCAAAACCGCTTCTATTGTTTTGCATCCATTCATTTATTAATTTTTCAGTAGTTGTCTTATTATAAAGACCGGTCATTTGGTCTCTTTCCGCTTTATTAATGAGTTCCGCTTCTTTAAACTTCTTTTCACTAATGTCCATTATCGAAACGATAGCGCAAATATCTTTGGTTGTAGGAGATTCATAGAGCTTATATTTGAAATACAACCACTTTTCACTAGTGTTGGCGCCTATTATTCTATATTCGAAAGCGGCGTCCGTTATTCCTGACAAAAATAAAGATACAAGGTTCCCCGGATTATTCTTTAACATAAATTCATTCATGTTATCAATATGAAAATAATCGCGGGCTAACAGCCGGATAATACTTGAATAATTATTTGAGCTTTCAATACCCGACATTGATAGTAATTCTTCATATCCGCTCAGATAATAGTTTCTTGTTAAATCGACTTCGCATATAACAATATTTTCCGAATCAATAGCGCTTTTATATTTTTGCACTTCGTTATATTTCATCTCCAGTTCTTTTTTCTCGCTAATAATCTCTATTTCACCTAAGCATTTGATTGGAATATTTTCTTTGCTAAAAACTGTAGTGCCTGATATAAGGCACCAAAGGAATTTCCCCGTGCCATCTTTTATTCTGAGTTCTTTTGAAAATGAATGAACTCCTTTTTTTATTTCTTCAAACATTCCTAAGAAAATGGAAGTGCTATCAGGGTGGATTAATCTGTTTTCTAAAGCGCTATAAGGCAACCCTGTTCTCACAGGTCTCCTCTTAAACAGTTTTTCAAATCTTTCTGAGAGTATTATCGAACCTTCAGATATATTGTATTCAAAAAAAAGATTATCGCTCCTCCCAAACACAAAGTTGAATTTGTTTTCAACCATTAGTAATTCTTCATTGTTTTTTAACGCATCAGACATAACTCGCCTTAAATAAACAACAAACAAAAAAACAGTTACAAGTATAAGGATAACTTGTAAAACAATAGAAATAGCTTCTTGACCAACTATATTAGAATTCACGATGAAGCTGTAAAGCAAAAAGCCTATCAAAACTACAGCCAACGCAAATAGTATAAAAACTATTCTATTCTTACGCTCCTCTCGAAATTGTTCAACTTTCATAAGATCATGACCTTCCTAAATTCTTATTCAGATGATAATTATTACATACTATATTATAACAAACATTTGTTAATATATCATAAATTAACAATAATTATTTTATCGAACACTCGCTAGTTGTGCTTGTAAGCGTCATCCAACGTAATTTTTTTTATCTAACTCTTTAAGAAGACTTTTTTACTTCTATTCCTTTTTTCTCATATTGTAAAACCTTTTGCGCAACTCGTTCTAAAGTTCCTTGAATTTCAAGCCTGTACTTGTTCCATGGGAATGAAGCGATTTCCGCTATGTAAATCTTTCTTTCCAATTCCTCTTCCCAATACGATAAGTAAGTTTCAGCGATATATTCGGCAACATAGGGGTGCGCTTCTATCAAAGCGGCTTTCGAATGATTTGCCTGCCCTATCTTACGAAGGAAACGCTTGATCGAAAGAGCTATCGTATCCTCATTCAAAACGTAGCCCGTCTCTCCGCAACACGGACACGATCGCATGAGAAGCGACCTAAGATCTGTCCTGCTACGCTTTCGCGTCAGCTCAACCAACCCCAGTTCCGTAACGCTAAATACCCGCGCCCTGCACTTATCCATTTGAAAAACGGATTCCAGTTTTTCTAATAGCAACTGTTTGTCTTCGTCAAATTCCATATCGATAAAATCTATAACTACGATACCTCCAATTGCGCGAAGCCTTAGCTGGCGCGCAATTTCAGAAGCCGCTTCAATGTTGGTATCCCGAATTGTATGCCTAAGGTCGGTCTTTCCAACATACTTGCCAGTATTTACATCTATTGATGTAAAAGCCTCAGAGTGTTCAATCATCAGCCATGCCCCGGATTTCAGCCACACTTTACGGGAAAGAGCCGCTTCAATATCCTGCTCTATATTGTAAAACTCAAAAATCGGCGTAATGCCATTATATAACGAAACTTTCGGGAGGTTATCCCCGTAAAGGATCGATAAATAACTTTTCACATTTTCCTCTTCTTCTTTATTATCAACCACTATCTCGGATACGCTCTCGGTAAGCTCGTCTCTTAAAACGCGCCCCAGAAGCCCTGGGTCGCGGTACAAAAGACACGGAGAAGATTGTTTTTTTGAGTTATAGTCTATTTCGCGCCAAAGAGAACGCAAAGCTTCAACGTCTTGAGTAAGAGCTTCTTCGCTAATATTCTCAGCGGCTGTTCTTATTATCACGCCATAATCTTCGCCTTTGAGTTTTTTTGCAAGAAGCTTAAAACGCTTACGTTCTTCCTCGCTAGATATTCTCCTTGACACGCCGCCTTCTTTTCCGTCGGGAATAAGCACTACGTACCTTCCGGCTAAAGAAATGCGCGTCGTGACTCTGGCGCCTTTATTTTTTCGCGCCGTTCTGGTTACCTGAACTATAATTTCCTGATTCTGCTTAATATCAAATCCTTTAGCATCTTTAAGGTACAAAAAAGCGTTGCGCCCATCGCCTAAATTGACAAAAGCAGCTTCTATTCCCTGTAACACGCTTTCAACACGCGCTTTATAAATTTCTCCCGCTTTCTGATTTTCCCATAGCCTTTCTATAAAAACCTCAGTAAGACGATTATCATCCAGAATTGCAACGCGCGTTTCTTCATTTTCAATCGTATTTGCAATTATTTTTCTATCCAAATCAATTCGCCTCTTGTAAATCATTTATACAGCATTGTTGCTCATCATTTACGCTCCTTACTTTTACTCTAACAATTCGTAATTCATGCCATCCTTCAACCGCTTTTTCGGATATTAATTCCCGTACAATCGCTCCCAGTACCACTAAATTATTGTTAACGCTAAATCTGATGAATTCTCCGGCGTCGCTGCAGTCGATGAACTTATTTTCCGCAATGTTGGACAATACTTTTTTTACCGACTCCATCTTTTCTGGAGCGCTCGACTTCAACAGATACTCGGATATTGGGCAGTTTTTGCTTAAAGAGGGGCTGCCGTCCGGTATTTGCGAATAGCAGTTTAGCTTGAAGCCTGTCGGCATATGGTCGTTCCAAGCTTTGAATTGCGCGTCGCAAAGCTCATTTATAAGCCATATATCAACGGGTTCCATCAAAGCCACAACGCCAACCGGCAATTCTGACGCAAAGCTTAATTTCGCGTGAGGAGAAAACCCTTCTGTCATTTGAAAAATTATGGGCTTCAACTCATAATTAAAATTTGTTGAATGCGAAGCGCGTGAAGCAGCTCTTGTAAATACTGTCGGTAATACTATGTGCGGAATAAAGCAAGCCGGCCCGCGTTTTTCATAAAATATTCTATAACGCGGCATTATCTTCGACGCTTCCTTTTGTCATTGCGCATAAACTACATCCAAGTCCCTGTAGACCGCAACCGCTACATGCAGACTTGCAGTCGGGCGTCAATTTCCCGCAAAGCGCAGCGTTTCTTTCTCTCAACAGGTGATCTTTAGTAACTCCAATATCAATGAAATCCCAATTAAGTATCTCAGATAAATCTCTTTCTCCGGTATAAGCGCTACTGTCAATTTGCGCTTTATCGAAAGCTTTAAGCCATCTATCCAAATTAAACGTCTCAGTCCAATTATCAAATCTGGCGCCATCCCGCCACGCAAATTCCAACGCGTCCGCTACTTTTATGTCGCCGCGCGAGAGTACCCCCTCCAGAAAGGTTTGCTCGGGAGAATGATAATTCAAAGTTATTCTCTTATTCTTATTTTTCCCCTTTAGCATACGCCCTTTTTCTTTAAGTTCAGAAATGGAGTTTTGCCTCTCCCATTGGAAAGGAGTATGCGCTTTTGGAACAAATCCGGCTACGGAAAGACTCACTTCCGCGCGCGCTTGATTTAGTGAGCGCGCTATTCTTATAGCCCTGTTCGCTATTTCAATTATACCTTCAAGGTCTTCTTCCGTCTCTGTCGGAAGCCCCATCATAAAATATAATTTTATCCTGTTCCAACCTTTTGAAAAAGCAAGTTCAAGAGACGACTCAATATCTTTATCATTAATTCCTTTATTTATAACATTCCTCAATCTTTGAGAACCGGCTTCAGGCGCAAAAGTCAATGAACCGCGTTTTACGTTCTCCATTCCCGCTGCAAGCTCAATTGAAAAGGTATCCATACGGAGGCTTGGCAAACTAATCTTAAACCCACCATTCGAAAGTGACTTAAGCACATGTTCAATAGCCGTAAAATCGCATGTGGCAAGCGACAATAATCCCGCTTCTTCCCATCCGGTTCTTTTTATTAAATTCCTGACGCCTTCGACCACTTCTTCAAGTTTACGTTCGCGGACAGGTCTGGTTACAACGCCGGCTTGACAGAACCGGCAGCCCCTTGAACATCCCCTGAACAACTCAACAGCGGCTCTATCATGAACTATTGAAGCAGAAGGAACTATCAGGCTATCCGGTATTGGAGGCATACTAGCGGAATAAACGCGTCTAACTTTTTCTCCGGTTTTTAAGCCAATGGAAGGGACATATACCCCCGGAATCCTTGAACACGCTTCAAGGCGCTTATCGCGTTTCTCATTTTTCGTTTCGTAAATGCATGAACATAGTTCCGGCAACATCTCTTCGCCATCTCCGATACATAAAATATCAAAAAAAGGAGAAATAACCCCAGGAACAAGGGCGCCATGCCCTCCTCCTATGATAAGAGGATCTTTTGAACCTCTGTCGGAAGACCTGATAGGTATCCCTGACAGATTTAACATAGTAAGGATATTGGTATAACTAAGTTCATGCTGTAACGTAAACCCAATTGCATCAAACATATTCAGCGGGATCTTATTTTCAACAGAAACGAGCGGAAGAGCATATTTCGAAAGCAATGACTCCATATCCGTCCATGGGCAGTAAACGCGGTCTGAACGTACATTAGGGAGGTTATTCAAAAAGACTTCCAATAGTTGAAATCCGTAATAACTCATTCCTATTTCGTAGACATCAGGAAAAGCAAGACAAAACAACAACTTTCGATTGTCAGACGAGCTTATCTTTGTTGGGAGCGTTTTATCATTTATTTGGCGATCGTTTTCAACAATTTTGAGATTGGGATTCCATTCGCTCCCGCTATAGCGGGACGGGCGTTTGACCTGAGCGAGCAAGCTCCAGTATGGATCGTTAAACTCCGGATAAATCAAAACCTTATCCCTCTATTTTGTAAATCTTTATGTTGGAAATGTGTATGCTGGACACCAGACCAAGGGCAATTAAGACCGAAATCATTGAGCTTCCTCCGTAGCTAAACAATGGCAGCGGAAGTCCTGTCACCGGTAAAATCCCCATGCTCATTCCTATGCTTTCAAACATCTGAAACCATATCCACGCAGAAATACACGTCACTAAAATCTTGGAACGCGTATCGCGACTTTTAATTCCTGCTTGTAATATTCGTAAAAACAATAAACAAAAAATAGAAAGAACAACTAAAGACCCTATAAAGCCGAATTCTTCGCAAAAAACGCTAAAAATAAAGTCCGTATGCGCTTCAGGCAAAAAGTGCAATTTACTTTGCATTCCTTCAAGATAACCTTTTCCCCATAGCCCGCCCGACCCAATAGTAATACGCGACTGCATAACGCTATATCCCGCTCCGAGCGGGTCGGCCGCAGGATCAAGAAAAATGAGAAGCCTGTTTTTCTGGTATTCTTTTAAGAAATTCCAGGCAATAGGTAAAACTGAAATCCCAAGCGCCATCGTGCCGAATAAATAACGTTTGGGCGCTCCCGCAACAAAAACCGCGCTAAAAGCAATTACGACAAAAACCATTGAACTCCCAAGGTCAGGCTGCATGAGAACTAACAAGAATACAGGAAAAACAAAAAGTAATGCCCCTATGTATGGTTTTATCGAAATTGGAGGATTGCGATTCAGATACTTAGAAAGCCCAAGGCAAACAACAACTTTTGCTAATTCTGACGGTTGAAAGCCCCAACCCGCAATAACAAACCAACGCCTCGACCCCATAACCTGAGGGGCAAAAAACAATGTAAACAACAAAACAATTAATATCAAAAAATAAATCTGGTATGTCATTTCAAATATTTTCGCGTGACCAACCGCTATGACTACCGTAAAAGCTGCCATAGACACACTTGCAATAACCAATTGGCGAACGACATAATCCGTTCCTCTGCCGGAAAAACCGGCAGCTGCAGAAAATACCGTAATAACACCAATCATAATCAAGCTGGATAAAGCAAAAAACAGCCACTTATCCTGCTTTATCAGGTTATTACGAATGGTTAGCTCTGTTTCCGTCATGCTTCATTCTCTTTAAGTTTAAAGCGCTTCCGCGTTTAACTTGAATGACGGGGATATTAACGGCAAGAGCCATTCCTCCATCCTCAATATCTATTTCAATCCTGGCTTCATCTATTTCCATATATTTTTTCAGCACCTTTACCATTTCGAAACGTAAAGTTTCAAGTAACTCCGGCGATATGTCAGTCCTGTCATGGGCAAGAATTATCTGTAGACGCTCGCGCGCTTTTTTAGCGGACGACACTGCTTTTTCTTTGGGCTCTCCGCGACTGAAGAAAGAATTTAAAATCTTTTTGAAAAAAACATCTAATTTGTCAAAGCTCATGTCCGACTCCTCCTAGACCCCAAGTATTCTTTTGATGCTCTCAAATAAACCTCTTGGTTTAGTGTCAAGATGGATGAACGGAACATCTTTGCCTAAAATGCGCTCTGCAATATTTATGTAAGCCCTGGCAGCAGGCGATTTATTTGTAAAAGCCATTGGTTCGCCCCGGTTTGCAGCTCTGATAACATTATCATCCTCTGGGACAATCCCAATAAGATTAATAGCCAGAATTTCAATTATGTCCGGCACGTCAAGCATATCTCCGCCGCGTACCATATCGGGACGTAAGCGATTTATGATAAGCCGTATTGGTGATTTACCCATTGATTCCAGCATTCCGATTATACGGTCAGCGTCGCGCACGGAAGGGACTTCGGGCGTAACTACAATAAGCGCCTCATCCGCTCCCACCGCCGCGTTTTTGAACCCTCCTTCGATACCGGCGGGGCAATCTAACAGAATATACTCAAATTCTTCCTTTAGCATACCGCACAGTTGAATCATTTGTTCTTGATTCACTGCATCCTTAGTTCGGGTTTGTGCGGCTGGAAGCAGATACAACGAATCAACCCTTTTATCTCTGACCAAAGCCTGATTCAATCTACAGTTATTTTCCAGTACATCAACAAATGTATAAACAACTCTGTTTTCCAGCCCCATTATTACATCAAGATTTCGAAGGCCAATATCAGCATCCACAGCGACAACTTTTTTTCCAAGTTTAGCCAATGCTACTGCAATATTAGATGTTGAGGTAGTCTTACCAACTCCGCCTTTACCGGATGTAACAACTATCACATGGGATTTTTCTTTTTCAAGTTTTTGCGGCTCATCTTGAAGTTCAGTGTTATTAGAAGCTGCGACAGATTCTTGTTCTCCCAATTTAAAACCCTCCTATCGATAAATTACAGTCCCTTTATTATAAGGGAACTCTCTTCCATGAAAATAAAAACCGGTTTCCCCCACCAGGGGTTTTGAGATCCAATTTTCGAGTTCATAAGATTTCCAAGCCTTATTTGCTGAGGTTCAAATGAGTAAGCGAATATATAAGCTACGGCGCCTTCCCGAATATTTACTCCCGCGTGCGCTAATCCTTTCAGTTTTCCAAATACCGAGATATTTCCGCTTGCAACTATTTCAGCGCCGTTGTTTACATGACCAAATACGGTAACGTCGCCGTCGTGTTCTATTTTTTCCCCCGACCGAAGAGACCTGTGTATTAATAAAGTAGGGAGTACGTACAATTCATTTTCTAAATTTACTATTTCGCCAGATTTTTCTTCCGGTGTTTCTATCGGCTTTTCTTCCGGCGCGGTTCGGTTTTCTCCTGTAGGAAATCCTGACGCTTTTAGTTTTTCAAGAGTCTCCGGATGAGTTGAACTCCATGACATTATATTAAGACTTCTGTTCCACGCAAGTTCCATAAAAAGTTTACTTATCAAAACTCCACTGCAATGCCTTGACTGTAAATCAACAACAATCCCGCTCCCTATTGCAAGAGAAAAACTTTGCTCAGGGAGTTCGCGGATATTCTTAATAATTCTTGCGTCAGTCGCTTCCTCGGATATGTAAAGCCTTATTCCGTATCCGACGCCTTTAAGAACTATTGGGCTGTCTTTTCCCATATACTCCTCCAGAATTCAAACTCGAACTTACTATTTATTAAGCAAGAAAGCCAATAAATGACCGGCGATTGGCGCAGCCGCGCTTCCACCGCCAACTCCAGCCTCTTCTATCATAATTGAAACAACATAAACAGGATCCTTTACCGGCGCGTAAGCGACAAACAGCGCGTGATCCTCTCCGTGTGAATTTTGCGCCGTTCCCGTTTTACCAGCTACTTCCAGACCAAAAACTCCAGCTCGGGAACCTGTGCCTGAGCGAACAACAGTAGATAATCCTTTCTGAACCAAAGCAAGATGATTTTTATCAATCCTCAAGTTTTCGGGAGGTTTCGCATTTCCTTCGACTATATATGGAGTCAAAAGATATCCTCCATTCGCTATCGCAGCGTACAGCAACGCAAGCTGCAACGGCGTCGTTAGAAGGTAACCCTGCCCTATTGAATAATTAACTGTGTCGCCGGGATACCATGGTTGTTTAAATCTGTTTCTTTTCCATTCGCGTCCAGCCGTAGTTCCCGGAGCTTCGCCAGGTATATCCAACCCGCTTGCGCTTCCGAGACCAAATAGTTTTGTCCACTTTACAATATTATCTATTCCAAGCCTCAACCCTACTTGATAAAAATAAACATCGCAAGAATACTGAAGCGCCGTGAGAAGATTCATTGATCCATGACCGCTGCGCCTCCAGCAACGAAATGTTCTTCCTCCAATAGTAAAGCCTCCGGGACAATTAATCGTTGTCTGTGGAAAAACTTTCTGCTCCGATAACGCCGCCAAAGCCATCAATACTTTAAAAGTGGAAGCCGGAGGATACGCGCCGGATATAGCTCTGTTTATCATCGGCTTGTATGGATTTGTTACAAGAGCTTCCCATTCCTGTGATGAAATTCCCCACGTAAGCGGATTATTGTCAAACGCCGGAGAGGACGCCATTACAATGATCGCTCCATCGCGCGCGTCCATAACAACTATAGCCCCGCGATACTCTTTTTCTTCAAGCAGCCTGAAAGCTTCTTTTTGAGCGGCAAGATCCAGGGTGAGGGTTATATTATTGCCCGAAATCGCATTTTTTGTTTCAATGCTTTTTACCCGTCTTCCCCTCGCGTCAACTTCTATCGCTTCTTGCCCGACCGCTCCGCGCAGAATATCCTCGCAACTCCTTTCCACTCCATTTTTACCAATTATATCGCCGCCAAGATAATCTTTAATTCTGTATTGCTTCAATTCCTGCTCGCTTATTTCCCCAACGTAGCCCGTAATATGAGAAGCAAGGGCGCCTGCGGGGTAAATACGACGCCAAACAGGTATAGGAAAAAGCTCCGGCATAAAATGCGGATCTGATATTATCTCGGCCATCTGAGTCATAGCAAGATTCTGCGCTACCGTGACCGCGCGATACGGAACCATATGCTGCTTTTTTATATAGCTGACAAGATCGCCGGATGTCACATTTATCCCTTGTCTGGAAAGAATCAAGGCTAATTTATCCAAGATGTCCCCTTTCATCAAGTCAAGAGGATATCCCATTATGTTATATGTCGTATCATTAAGGGCAAGTACAGCCCCGTTCCTGTCGAAAATTTCTCCCCTTGCCGGCGGAAACCTGATGAGTCGCAGTTTGTTTCTGGTAGCAAGAGAAACATACTTGTCGGTATGCACAACTTGAAAAAAATAAAGCCCTACAACCAGAATAATTACTGTGCATAACATGAACCAGCGCCATAATTTGAGTCTTGACTCCACAATATCTTTTAAATCAGGCATTTTTCAACTTCAACTTTCTGACGTAAAGCAGGGAAAATATTGCTGCAAGAGGTATGGAATACGCTTGACCAATAAGCATTGACGTAAAGTAGTATTCAGCTCCTACATTCCATAAATATAGCCCTGCGAAAAATCCAGGCAATTGAGACAACCATAATATAATAAATAATATTGACGTGGTGTGCCCGCTTTCTGGAAACAAACTCCAAACCCATGAAGCGCAAAGAAAAGTTCCTATATATACTGAAGCATAAATGCCCGGTATCGCTGTCCAGCGAAGATCCCATAAAATTCCTCCAAAAAACAATACCCAGATCAATAGTATTTCATTACCCACATCTTTAGAAAAATCGGATAACATATTATAAATAATGTACAAAAGGAAAATATCCGGCACAAGCAGCGCGTCAAAAGAAAGCACCGCCAACAAATTCTGAAAATACCAGGATAGTATAGCGTAAAAAATCATCGTCTCGGAACCATTACCTTTTTGTAATCTACCGAATATAACCTTGATAAATCTGCTCCAATATTAACTCGAACTGAACGAAAACCGTTTGGCGAAATGGAACTCTCACCTGCAACATTCCCTATTCGCAAACCTGAAGGAAGTTTATCTCCCACAAGAGCAGTGCTTACATTCATCCCTTTTTCAATTCCTCTGTTTTCCGGTATAAATTGAAGCCATACGTCGCCTTCTCCATCGCCGCAAATGACGCCGATATCACGAGTTTCTTCAACTACTGCCGGCAACATTAGCGAAGATGATGTTATCAACTCTACCCAAGCTGAATTCTCATCAACAAAACTTGTTCTGCCAACTAAATACCCATCCTTTAATACGGCGCCTCCCTCAACTATTCCATCCTTCTTACCTGCGTTTATCCTTATTTCGTTCCACCAGGCGCTGGGAGCGCGCAATATCACTTTGGCGGAATTCAAACTGCTGTTATTATCAATATGAATTTGTTGATTCGTTATTTCGGCGTTGAGCATAAGGAGTCTCACATTTTCCCTCGTAAGATGGTCGATTTTCTGGACAAGCTCATCTTTATTGGTATACCAGTCAGAAAAATCAAGCGCGGCTTGTCTTAGAACAAAAGCGGGATACTCCGGCACATAAAGAACGCTACCGATAAAGCTGATAATATTTTTATGCAACTGAAGGCTTGGCGCAATGCCAAGCAGAATTAAAGAGACTGATAAGGCTACCACGCCATTCACCCATTTATACGTGGATTGGTTATCCATAACGCTCTAACGGGCTCCTCTTTGCACGGTTAATATCATCCTTTTTCTCCCATCCAAATCATCAAGATACTTTCCAAGCCCAAGAGCAACTGCAAAAAGAGGTTCTTCAGCAACAAAAACAGGGGTATTCAAAGTACACGAAAGACGCTCCGCAAGCCCTCTAAGTTGAGCAACTCCTCCTGTCAGTACAATGCCATGATCGGCTATGTCTTTTGCCAACTCTGGCTTAGTTTGTTCAAGCGCAAATTTAACAACATCCTCAACGCGGGAAATAATCGGCTCAATCGCTTCCCTGACTTCTACTGAGGATATAGTGGCTATTCTCGGCAGTCCGCCTGATAAATCGCGTCCTTTTACCTGCATGGTAAGCTCCTGCTTAAGAGGAAGAACCGAACCTATCGTGTTTTTAACCTCTTCCGCCGTAGTTTCTCCTATTAACAGTCCAAAATGTTGCCTCATCATGTTTATTATTGCAATATCCATATTCTTGCCCGCAATGCGTTCGGATTTTTTTACGGAAGTTCCGCTCAAAGATATAACGGAAACTTCACTGGTTCCGCCGCCGATATCAATTATCATTGATCCTCTTGGTTCGCCGATTGGCAATCCTACACCCAAAGCGGCGGAAATCGGCTCCTCGATTACGTATGCTTCTTTCGCGCCGGCGCCAAGCGTAGCGTCAATTACCGCTTTTCTCTCAACTTCGGTGATTTCCGCTGGAACTGAGATAGCAACTCTTGGTCTTACATTGTATTTTCCATCGCTGGCTTCATGAATACAATACCGAAGTAATTCTTCAGTCATATCAAAATTTGCTATAACCCCATCCTGTAACGGCCACACGGTCTCCACGCCCGCCGGAGTTTTTCCATCCATCAGTTTAGCCTCGCGCCCAACGGCTATAATCTCCTGCCCGCCACCGCGGGGTTTCTTTCGTAACGCAACCATGGAAGGTTCATTAAGGACAATTCCTTTGCCTTTGCCCCTACCCTTAACGTAAACTACTATATTTGTGGTTCCAAGATCTATCCCTATATCAAGACCCCATAAAAAAGTAGAAAAAAATCTCAAGTTTGTTCCCCTCTCATTCCATTATCATCTTGGCCAGAACGGATTTTTTCTCATCTCATTAAATATAGTCGTCGAAGGACCATGCCCTGGATAAACAACCAATTCAGAGGGGAGCGAAGCCAATTTAACCAGCGATCTTTCCAAAGCGGAAAAATCACCTCCAGGTAAGTCCGTTCTTCCAACACTCCCTGCAAAAAGCGTATCTCCGGAAAATAAAGCGGGAATCTCTTCTCGTTCTCTAATCAGTAAGCATACGCTGCCTTCAGTATGTCCCGGAGTTGCTATAACTTTTACAATAATATCTCCAAAAGATAGTTCTTCTCCATCTTCAATATTCTTGCATGAAGATATTCCGTCAAAACTAAACCCAAGCATTTGCGCAATTTCTTTTTGAGGTTTTAACACCATATTAGAATCTGTCGCGTTTATATAAATCTCTCCATTAACCAAATCTGAAAAACTGACATCCTCCAGACCTGCCGTATGATCTACATGCCCATGCGTAAGCAGAACGGCTTTAAGCTCCAGTTTATTTCCCCTGATCCAGTCCAAAACGATTGAAGTTTCAGCTGCAGGGTCAATAAATATAGCGTTCCCATGTTGGTCGGAAATAAGATATCCGTTTGTCATAAGAGGTCCAAGGGCAAATCTTTTTACTTTCATACAACTATCCTTCCGGAGTATCTAAGATCAAAGTTACAGGTCCGTCATTCGCAATTTCTATTATCATATGCGTTTGAAACATTCCCGTTTGAACCGGTACTCCATAACTTTTTACCTTTTCAATAGTTAATTCATAAAGCCTTTTTGCTTCACCAGGCGGCGCAGATTCCGTAAAAGACGGGCGTCTACCTTTTTTGCAATCACCATAAACAGTAAACTGTGAAATTAATAGCATCTCTCCTTTGATATCAAGCAAGGAACGATTCAACTTTTCAGTTTCATCTTCAAAAACGCGCAAGTTGACCAATTTTTCCGCCATCCATGCGGATTCTTTTTCCGTATCCCTCACTTTTACTCCAAGAAGAACGCAAAGACCAGACTTTATTTCTCCAAGAACTTCACCTTCAAAAGTGGCTTTAGCTTCCCTAACTCTTTGAATAATTGCCCTCATTATTATCTCCTATCCACGAACGACTTCTATTACGTTCTTAATATTGTTCAGTTTTCCCATTATCTCTAAAAGATGACTCAGGTTTCGAACAGATACTTCAAGTTTCGTTCTGTAAATATTGTTGCCTATCTGACTGCCCTTTATATTGTAAATCCAACTGTTACTTTTACCAATAGCTTCCGTAATATCACGGAGCAAATTTCCCCTGTCTAACGCTTCAATTATTAAACGCGCAGTATAAAGCTTTCCTGTTAAATCATTCCATGAAACCTGCGTCATTTTATCCTCCGGAGCGTCACGAATACTATGGCAGTCTTCGCGATGAATTGTTATTCCCCGCAGATGAGTAAGATACCCAACTATCAAATCTCCGGGCACCGGCTCGCAACAATTTGACAACGTTACTTGTACTCCAGTTACTCCTGATACGATTACATCGAAATCATTCCTTCTGCCGCTTAGTTTTTGAATTGGAGGTATAGCGTCGTCACTTATTTGATTCTGAATCCATAATTGAGTAAGACGCTGTACTACACTACTAACGCTTACAGAAGACCCGCCAACTGCGACAATTAAGTCTTCCCCCGCGCCAATTCCCAAGTCGCGCGCTACTTTATTGAGGTGCGAAGATAGTTCCTCACTATTTGAAAGCGGCATTTCTCTTCGTTTCAGCTCTTTGTCAAGAATCTCCTGACCGCGTTGAAGCTTTTCCAGTTTATCAAGTTTTTCAGTCTGCCTGAACCATGCTCTTATCTTATTACGCGTTTTGTTGTTATGAACAATCTTAAGCCAATCATGCGACGGAGAACCCTGTAGTGAAGTCGTGATTTTTATTATATTACCATTTTTTACTTTTGTTGATAATGGAACTATACGTCCGTCAACCGTAGCGCCTACGCAACGATTCCCAACTTCTGTGTGTACAGCGTAAGCAAAATCAATCATTGTTGATTCATTAGGCATTAATATAGGTTGTCCTTTTGGTGTAAAAACGCATACTTCATGCGCAAAAACATCTGTTTTCAGTTGCTCAACAAATTCAGAAGGAGTCTCCCCTTCATGATCGCCTTCAAGAATTTGCCTTATCCAGTCTAATTTCGACTCTATCGTCTTACTAACAGACTCGCCGTCTTTATATCGCCAATGCGCCGCAACTCCATATTCGGCAAAACGGTTCATCTCTTCAGTCCTGATTTGTATCTCAAGCGGTTCACCGGTCGGACCGATAATAGTAGTATGTAAAGACTGATACATATTGCTCTTTGGATTTGCAATGTAATCGTCAAATTGCCCCGGAATAGGAACCCATGTTGCATGAATTATTCCAAGAGCAGCATAACATGTTGCAACATCTTTAACAAGGACACGAATCGCAATAAGATCATAAATCTGTTCTACTGAAAGCTTTTTACGTTCCATTTTTCCATAAATACTGAAAAAATGTTTAGCGCGCCCTTTTATTCGGAAATCTATCCCTGCTTGTTCGAGATGCAAAGAGAGGATTGCTATGCCCTTTTGAACTATGTCTTCCCTGTCGGGCATACGTTTACGCACTTTCCTGCGAATATCCTCATAAGTTTCAGGGTCGGAGTATTTAAACGCTAGATCCTCAAGTTCCCATTTCATCTCATATATTCCAAGTCTATGAGCCAAAGGAGCGTAAATCTCCAGCGTTTCCTGCGCTATTCGCACTTGTTTTTCCTGACGAAAGACGCCAAGGGTACGCATATTATGTAGTCTGTCCGCAAGTTTAATGAGGACGACGCGTATATCTTTCCCCATAACTATAAACATTTTCCTCAGATTTTCAGCCTTATACTCTTCAGCTGACATATCCGGCAGTTTATTCAGTTTTGTTACTCCGTCTACAAGCGCCGCAACATCTTCTCCAAACTTGCTGATTATCTCCTCTTTTTTTACTTCAGTATCCTCCAACACATCATGAAGAAGAGCGGCTACTAAAGTTGAAACGTCAAGTTGCATATCCGCAAGTATGATTGCAACGCTTAAAGAATGAATAATGTATGGTTTCCCCGAAGACCTTTTCTGTCCGCTATGCGCCCACGCAGTAAATACAAAAGCGTTTCCCAGCTTCGAAAGTTGAGATTCCATCCACTCGCCATAAACTTTAGCCCACAACTCGCACCACGCCGTCTTAACAGCCTCAGTCCTGTCCTCCGGGAAAATAGCCTCAAAATAACCATCTCTCGAAAGCCCGCGCTCTATATTATACTGTGGATTATACTGTTGGCTAAACCTTTGGTTATCTTGTTGAGTATCCTGTTGAAGCATGATTTAATCCTCTGCAACTACATAATCAAGGATAAACTGAATTCTTTCTTCACCTTGCCAACAATCAATGCGCGGGTGATAAATCCATCCTAAACTTTTTTTATTTCTGCCATCATAAATATCTAACACTTCATAACCATTAAAAGCCAATAAGCGAACTCCATCAACTTCAATTTGAACATGTTGTTTGCCTTTTCCAAGTGGCAAATTTCGCTCATTTCCCGTTGCGGGGTGGTAGAAATATGGATATGGATTACTATTTCCAAAAGGACCAAGCCGACCTACCAATCTCCAGTCATTTATTCCTATTTCGCTTGGGCTGAGTTCTATAGCTTGAATAGATTTTTCTTTCACCTCAATATTTGATAATATTTCTTCAAGCTGTTTCTGTACTTCGTTCCATTTTTCCATTGATACCGAGAATCCCGCCGCATATGTGTGTCCTCCCCATCCCAATAAGTTATGCGATATGGATTTTAGTATTTTTACAGCGTCAATTCCTTCTGGTACGCGTAAAGTCCCGCGAATTTGTTTTCGTATTGGCGCCGCCAAAACAATTGGTTTTTTTCGGACGTTACACATTCTGCTGGCGACACTGCTAAGTACTCCAACAGGCCAATCCGCGTCATATAAAACGTATGAAAACTCACCCTCTCTCGCAATGCTTCCAAATATGCTGCAAGTTATGCTATCCGAGATTAACTGTCTTTTTTTATTCAGATTAATTAGCTCATTCACATAAACTGAAATATTGTATTCGTCTTTTAAAACTTTTACCGAAAGGTCTGCGCAGTCAACTCGTCCCGGCGCATTCAGGCACGGAATTACTTTCATTGAAAGCTGCTCTTCAGAAATGGTAAATCTGCTCAGTCCAAGCTTATCAAACAGGCAAGCCAGTCCTTGCCTTGGCTGTGAGCGCATGTGATTCATCCCCTGCTGGACAAGCGCCCGATTTAGTAAGTTTAACGGCATACAATCCGAAATAGTTGCAAGAGCTACTAAGTCAACCCTGTTTTGTAGCCAATGCTTCGGAAGAATATTCTCATTCCACGCCCAAAACCACAAGACGGCGGTTGCGCATAGCATTTTTGTATCATAATCTCCATCAATATGAGGGTTTACGGTGTCGTCCCAATAAACTTCGCTGGCGCCAACGCTATGGTGATCAAAGACAAAGACATTAACGCCTTCTTTTTCAAGATAATCAATTATTTCCTTATCTTTTGTTCCGCAATCAACGATGACAAGAGTGTCACATCCCATCTCGATAAGCCTGCGCACGACATAATCATGCAAACCGTATCCCTGAACATCTCTTCTGGGGATAAAGTATTGCACCTTTTCCGCTTTTCTTTCGAAAATCTCCATAGCAAGAACAGTAGATGATATTCCATCTACATCATAATCACCGTAAACGAAAACCTTTCCAAAAGAGCTAAGCCTTCTCCATTTATCCGCAGCTACCTTGCTGGCTTTTCCAAGCGAAAGTCCGTCTATAGTTTTTTCAAACTTAGGATTAAGCCATGAACGAATTCGAACGCTATCCTCCGTTTCATCACTATGATTCATTTGTAATACTGCCGCAACCAATGAAGAACAAGAATACTTCTGCGCTAACTCGTGAGTTGATTCCTCAAGACGAAAGATTTTTAAATGAGAGCTTCTGCATTTTTCCAACAAATTACGTCTCTACTCCCAGTGAGCGATTTGCCACAAACTAAAAAAGGCTCTCCAGAATTCAATAAATTGGGAATCAACCAACTTTAGGAGGCTTTTCGGAACCAACGCGCCTTTTTGCCTAAACATCAAAGCATAATTCCTCAAAGAAACACGCTCCTTCCATAACAAAATCTAAACCCTCAAACAGGGTATTTCTTATACATTTACTTTACCACAAAAATATAGCTAAGAGTTAAATGTTACATGAAAAAATCTTGCTTCAATTTTATTCCCATTCGGAATTAAAGGTATGCTTTCTGGTATTATTGAGGAGATTTGCGTCTTCCTTTTGGCAAAACATCAGGCGCTTTCGAGTTCCATAGGGTGTAGAAGCCCTCTTCGTCGGCGCCGCCAACAGCGCCAAGGAAATCCAAAACCGCGCTTCCCGCCGCTCTCGCATTTTTAACCTCTTGCATCGGCAGGTTTGTTTTGTTAAACTCGCCGCTGCCTGCATATAGGACTTCAATTTTCCTCCGGGCGCCTTCTCTCCTTGCGGAGACCCATGTGGGCGCAACTGAAACGCGCGACAACACAGCTCGCTCTCCCGGTCTTTTTTCGACGTCTATGGCAAGCACAACGCTGCGCTCCCTTGGCTTAGTTCTTTGAAACGAGACAAAATTCCCGAGCGAATAGGCAACAACCGCATATCCTTTGTCAATGCTTACCACTTCTATAGGTTGGAGCACATGAGGATGAGTTCCTATCACGAGGTCGGCGCCATTTTTCAGACATAGTGCGGCTGTATGGCGTTGGCTTTTTGAGGGATTATATTGGTACTCAGCGCCCCAATGAAAATAAGCGATGATTATATCCGGCGCGTATGCAGACGCGCGTCTGAGACCTGTCGCAATAGCGTCGTCGTTTATGATATTCAGCCGCAGGTCTTCCGATTTGGTAAGCCGCCTTATAGCATTGCTTCCGTACGAGTAGTTTACGAACGCCCACTTAAGCCCGCTATGCTCGACTATGAGAGGCGCGTCAGGGTCGTATTGCGACGATAATCCCGTCCATGATATACCAACTTCATCAAGCACTTTGGTAGTACGCAAAGCGGCGTCTAATCCATGATCCAAAATATGGTTGTTGGCGAGCATAGCAACATCGATCTTCAAATTAGCAAGCGCCCTCGCAAGCTCGTCGGGAGTGTTGAACGACGGATACCCCGAGAATTTTCTCTTTTCGCCGGCAAATACGGTTTCTAAATTTCCAACCGAGAGGCGCCCGCTGAACAAAGGCTTCACCGCGCGAAACTGGGGTTCAAAATCCCACGAGGCGCCAAAACGCGCCGCCTCAAGCTGCTGTTCATGATTCATGATGTCTCCAATAAATACGACCCTAGCGCGAATTGTTTCGTTTGAAGCATATAAAACGCCTGTGAACGATAACAGAATTAACGCCCCAATGCTGATAAATATCATAGCTTTCATATACTTCAAAACTTTTTCCTCCCACTTTTATAAATAATTGTCGCGTAGCTTGTTCCGGATATCGGATCAAGCTTATAACCCATTATATCCGACGAATCCATGCGCTCCGCAACTTCGCCGCGCTCCGCGCCCAGCTCCTTAAACAGGCGAAGTACGAGCGACGCCGCTCTCCTTGCGTCAATGTCTATCCGGTCGGTCTTCATTGGTTCAAGGTTTGTCAGTACTTCAAGCGAGCGCGCGTCCTCCGCCTGCATCTCCTCACTCGTCTTGTAGTGCGACATATCCATGCTGAGGATTACCAAGTCGTTTTCCCCCATTACTCCTATTATGTAATTTTTCAGCATTAAGAGAGCAATGTCCGGGGTGTTTGGTTTCAATACCATAGGGACGATTGTAGCGTTTGGAAAATATCGCGCTATGAGCGGGATATGTATGGTTATTCCATGCTCTTCCGCAAATAGGCGCGAGTTTACTTCCGCTATACTCATACCGGAAAAACCGCTTTTGGCGGCAGCGTCGGTTTCAAGCTTCCGCCCCGCCGCAAACCAATCGTCGCCGCATACTGCGACATAATTTCTTGCCCGTTCAAAATGGTCGGGCGACATCAGCCATATGCGTCGGACGTTTGCCGCGTCCGAAGAAATCAGCTCGTAGAACCTCGCTATCATATCCAATGCCAGCCCGTGATGCGGCGTTATTCCTCCAAGTATCCGCAAGCCGCCGTTCTCTTTTGCGATATTGCCGAACGCCCGCGCGCGTTCGACCGCGCGGGCGACGTCGCTCTCAAAAGGCGACGTAAGACATGCGGCGCTTGCGCCCGCGCTCGCCAAAAATACGAATAACGCCGCGAGAAAAAGCGCAAAGCGGAAAGGTTTCATTATAATCAATTCGTTGAATCAGGCGCGAATCTGTCCCTTTCGTACGTGCCGTCAAGCGTCTCGACTACGCCTAGCTTATGCGCGTCCTTGAAGTTTTGAGACGTCGTCACTATCGCGTTTTCTCCTTCAAAGGCTATGGCAAAAGCGTTTTCATCATTATCGTACGGCATGGTCATTTTTGCGCCCGAAAGCTTGCCAATGCCGATGAAAGATATCCTGTATGGTTCCTCGTTCATGTTTACTTCGATTTCCACTGCGTATTCGTCATTCTTTTCGGTTTTTTCAATTGTCATTGCTAAGGCAGCGTTTTCTCTTGGTCCGTAAAGTCCCTGTACGCCTTCGGCATTATGCCGCAACCACTCGAAGCGGATATCCCTGCCTCGCTGCGCATAAGCTTCCTCATAGGCTCTGACTTCGGTAAAGCCTTCTTTTATACGCGCGTCGGTCCAGTTGTTTATCATATGATAGGTTGATCCTGCAATAGCAAAATACTCGTCTTGCGTGGCAATTTTCTTAATTCTTTCATTCATCGCCGTTAATTGTTCGAAACTCTTTTTGTAGGACTCGTAATTCATGTATACTTTGTGATTTTTTGGCGTGAATTCCTGATAAATACGAGTTGCAACTTTATTCCATTCTTCTTTATCAACTCCTTCGGGAGTATCCGCCGATATGAAGTTAACAACTTTGTGTCCGTTATTATTAGTTACGTCAACGTCAGCGCCCATGTTCAACAAAAGCAAAGCGTGTTGCATTCTGTGATGCGATACCATTTGTATCAGCGCAGTATTGCCGTTGTTATCGCGCGCGTTGATATTCGTCCCATTTTCGACTAGCACCTTTGCTACTTCTGTATTGTCGTTAAAGTAGGCGCCATAAAAGAGCGGCGTCCAATTAAGTTCGCCATAAACGGCATTTACGTTAGCCCCGTCCTTAATGGCGCGAAGAATTGCCTCCGGCGTTCCGCTCTCGCACAATTGTATAAACTCTAAGTCGCTTAGAATAATCGGCTCAGCCCCCTGCTTAATTCGCGTCACAATCGTATTCCATTCTTCTTCGTCGACTCCTTCGGGAGTATCCGCCGGTATGAAGTTCACAACTTTATGTCCGTTATTATTAGTTACGTCAACGTCCGCGCCCAAGTCCAACAATAGCATAGCGTGTCGCGGTCTGTGGTGCGATACCATTTGTATCAGCGCTGTATTACCGTTTTTATCCTGCGCGTTGATATTCGCCCCGTTTTCGACGAGTACCCTTATCACTTCGGGGTTGTCGTTAAAGTAGGCGCCATAAAAAAGCGGCGTCCAATCAAGTTCGCCATAAACAGCATTTACGTTTGCCCCGTTCTTAATGGCGCGTAGAATTTCCTCAGGCGTTCCGCGTTCGCACAATTGTATTAATTCTAAATCGCTAAGACTTTTCGGCTCAATCCCCTGTCTAATACGCGCTACAACTGTATTCCATTCTTCTTCGTCGACTCCTTCTGGCGTCTCTTGTGGAATGAAGTTCAAGACATTATGTCCATTATTATTGGTCACGTTAACGTTCGCGCCCATGTCCAGCAGAAGCAAAGCATGTCGCGGTCTGTGGTGCGATACCATTTGTATCAGCGCAGTATTGCCGTTTCTATCCTGCGCGTTAATATTCGCCCCATTTTCGATGAGCAATCTGGTCACTTCGGGATTGTCGTTAAAGTAGGCGGCGCGAAACAGCGCCGTCCAATTGAGTTCGCCATAAACAGCGTTTACGTTGGCGCCGTCCTTAATGGCGCGTAGAACTTCCTCCGGCGTTCCGCGCTCGCATATTTGTACAAATTCTAAATCGCTCATAGCAGCAACCGTATCAGTCGCATCGAATTCACAATTTGTAAATGTAACGCCATTGCTATTTCGTACGTAGCGGTCGGTATTGTCTCTGAAGGTGGAATTCGTAACAGAAACATTCGTATTGCTTACCCATAGCATATTTTCTCCGCGATTGTTGATGAACTCGCAATTTACGAATGATATACCATCGTTTCCGTCGCCGTCTTCAGGACCAAAAATTCTGACGCCGTCATTATTATCATGGAATTTGCAATTCTCGAATGAAATGTTTTTGCCATTATAGATACTCATGGTATCCTCGGTGCATTCGTAAATACTGGAGTTCGTAACCTTCATGTCGGAAACGTCAAAAAGCGAAAGCCCTTCTGTTCCGCAACCGTACATATTGACGCCGTTTATTGTTATTCGTGACGAACTCCCGAAACCGAACACTCCTTCATCGCAATTGTAGCTTATCGTTTTGTGCCCAGCCGTCAGGTTTTCAATTACGATATCGCTGCATTCGCTAAAGCTCATAACCAAAGCGTCTCCAACTGCGACGGTTATCTCGGTTTCATCGGGTTTTTCGCCCATTCCGCGAATAGTTAGATTACTGATCCCGGTGAGATAAAGCTGATTATATTCCTGCGGGCTGGTCATATTATATTTACGGGGCGCCATCTCAATTATTCTGTCCGAACCTAAGGCCTCCAGAAACTCCTGCTCGTTTGACGCTCTTATTGTTTTGACTTCCTGTTGATCGCCTTTTACCTCGGTTTTATTAATAAAACTCTTGGCCGCGTCAAACGCGTTCGCTTCTGACAACGCGCATGAAACTGTCAGCAACGTTAAAACGAATGTAAATACGATAAATTTTTTCAATTCATGATTCCTCCCATTGTCGCGGAACATGCAAACTTAAACGAGCCTTTTTTGACGTCGTTGATGACCGCAGAATTATTTTAATTATATCCCCGACGGGATTGTTTGTCAGCATCTCCCATTTTCTAATAGATTTTCGTCAAGATATCTCAATAATGTGGAACGTTCGTTGGGGACAAGATCATCAATGACAGCGTTCAGCAAAAATTTCAGCGCGTCGCCAATTTCTTTGCCTTTCAATCCAAGAGCAACAATATCTTTTCCATCAATTGCCAAGTCCTTAAGCGAAAAACACGCAACTTCTGCTATAACTTGCTCCATTAAAGCTTGAATCTGTTCGATTTCCTTAATGCGGTAACGATACTCCGGCGCATGACCCATAATATCGGCGTGTCTTAGCAGCAGCAGTTGACGCAAGGCGTCCTCGCCAAGCCGATTCAGATACCGCTTGATTACCCTAGCTTCAGGTATGAGCGAAACATCATGGCGCTCAACTAGCGTTAAAACGCGCTCGCGGGTTGCGTTATCGAATTTTAACCGATACATGACAATATTCGCTTTTTGCTTGCTCAAAGCCGCGTGACCATAAAAATGCCCGATACCGTCCGAGTCGAGAGAAAAACAATCCGGTTTGCCAATGTCGTGGAGAAGCGCCGCCCAGCGCAATATATGCGTTGGTTCGCAGTTTTCCATTACCTCTATCGTATGCCGCCAAACGTCGTAACAATGATATTTATTATGTTGATAAAAGCCGATCATCGGAATGATTTCAGGAATGACAACTCCCACAACATCCGCAAATTCGCGCAGCGTAGCCCCCGCGCCGCATCCGCAAATCATTTTCGTAAGCTCAATATTTATTCGTTCTGCGGATACGGAGCGCAATAATTCCTTGTTTTGATGGATTGAAGCGGAGGTTTCGCGCTCAATCCTAAAGCCAAGCGTCGAAGAAAAACGCAAAGCGCGCAACATCCGCAGCGCGTCCTCATTGAAACGGCGCCCCGCGTCTCCCACGCAGCGAATCGTACGCGCTTTAATATCATCCGCGCCCCCGAAGTAATCTATTACCCCGCGCTCCGGGCAGAACGCCAGCGAGTTAATAGTAAAGTCTCGGCGGCTTACGTCCTCTTTGAGCGTAGCGGCAAAAGACACGGAATCGGGGCGCCGATGATCCGAATAGCCAATGTCCTCGCGGAAAGTTGTGACTTCCAGCGATTCCCGTTCAACCCCGCTCCCAATTAAAACAGTGACAGTCCCGTGCTTGATGCCCGTTTCAATGACGATCTCGCCCCGAAACGCCGCTTTCACCTGCTGTGGCGTCGCGTTAGTGGTTATATCCCAGTCTTTTGGCTCAAATCCCATGAGCATATCGCGGACGCAGCCTCCCACAAGATAGGCTTCAAATCCGTTTTGCCAAAGTATGGACAGTGCCTCTGCGGCTGACTGGGATATTTTAAACATAGTCGCTACAGTCGTTGCATATATGCAATGGCTTTTCGCGCCGTTTCAAGACTTACTTTAGAACAATCGCCATGCTTGAGAAATGCGTTCATATTCCCATGGTTGATACGAATATCGGTGTAAATCCGGTAATTAGTTATATTTTTTTCGCATTGAAGACGTATTATTTTATCGCGAATTAAGGATTTGGTATGCGCAACGTTTTTGTTCCTATTCTTAGCGTACTTATAGCTTCGGTAAACTTTAGCGTACCCTTCCGGCAGTGTTGGCTCATTGTTTCTTAAAGCTTGCTCCATCTCCTGCCATCCATGACGCTCTAGAATTTCAAAGTATTCTCTCCGTAATTCCGTAGATTTGGTTGCGGTCAGTAACACTTTCTCTTTTCCGGAAAATAATGCATAAAGTAACAGAGGCTCGCGTAATCTCGGATTGTCTGACGACGCCTCAGCCGCAAGCTTATACAGGCTGCATGTATTGGCTATTGACAGGGAACGTACATATTGCTTCAAAAAGCCTCTAAATGTTAATTCCCGCATGAGCGAAACCTCCTGACATAATTTTATGAAAATGGGTGGATCTTATAATGATTCGCTGCAAGATAAGCGCTCCGCCGCCTACAATAACTAAGTGGCATCGTTCATCTGTATCAAAACTCAAATCGGCGTCTTCGTCTAATAGTGCAAGTCGTTTAATTAATTCATCGTAAATTAAGTCTGACATATTCAAATCTCCAATAATAACTATTAAATAATACTATTATTTAATGATTATTATAAGCCATCCATCTCGAATGTCAACTATTTATCCAATAGCTAACCCGCTTTATTGCCAATGCCAGATAGTAACGTATCGGAACACGGGACGTCCGACAGGCCGTCCCCTACCTCTTTATGAACCATTACCATGCTACATAGCATCGTAGTGGTCGGCGTCCGCTTGGGACCCGTTACCGTAAAATAACCACACCCATCGCTATTTTTAAAATCTAAATTTTACAACCATTTACGGGATTGGCGAAATGAAAAGAAATAAACAATAGCTATATAAATTATTGCATTATATTTACTTTCAAGTTATATTTATTATTAAAATTTATCTTTTGGGATTATAACAACATTATGTTGCTTGAGGGAAGTCCAAAATCTTTCGTGAAAGGAAAGTGAATTAGCGATGAAAAGAATACTTTTATCATTTATGGTAATTCTGATGCTATCGTTTGCGTCAGGCGCGTGGGCGGCGCCCGGCGACTCGCCGGACAATCCTATCTTTATTTCCACGCCCGAGCAGCTTGACGCAGTAAGAAACGGTCTGGACAAGTACTATAAATTAAGTAACGACATTGACTTGACCGCTTATCTTGCACCCGGCGGCGCGGGCGACGCCCAATGGGGCGCGGCGGGCTGGGCGCCTATTGGGAACTCTTTTCTTAATTATTACGCTCCTTTTACCGGCGGACTTGACGGAAATGGGAATAAGATTACAGGTATATGGATAGACCGGAGCGATACTGACGTGGGCTTGTTTGGATATGCAAAAGGCGCGGAAATAAGTAACCTCGGCGTGGAAATAGGCGTCGCCGGTATTAATGGGAGTTCCAGTGTTGGCGGGTTGCTTGGATATCAAGATGCTGGCGGCGGCATCACAAACAGCTACGTCACTGGCAATGTCAGCGGTGATAATCGAGTCGGCGGGCTGGTGGGGCTTCAAAGTAAAAGTAGCATCGAAAACAGCTACGCCACAGGCAATGTCAGTAGTGACTTGTATGTCGGCGGATTGGTGGGATACCAAGAAGACAGCAGTATCGAACACTGTTATGCCACAGGCAATGTCAGCGGTGATAATTATGTCGGCGGGCTGGTGGGGCATCAAGGTGAAAGCAGCATCGAAAACAGCTACGCCACAGGCAATGTCAGCGGTGGCTATAATGTCGGCGGACTGGTGGGGTCTCAAGTTGAAAGCAGCATCGAAAACAGCTACGCCACAGGCAATGTCAGCAGTGACTTGTATGTCGGCGGGTTGGTGGGAGAATCCTTTTTTGGCAGTATCGAAAACTGTTACGCCACGGGCAATGTCAGCGGCAGCATCTACGTAGGCGGGCTGGCGGGAATGCAATCTAACGGCAGCATCGAAAACTGCTACGCCACGGGCAATGTCAGAGGTGGCGATTATGTCGGCGGGTTTGTGGGATATCAATACAACAGCAGTATCGAAGCCTGTTACGCCACGGGCGATGTCGGCGGTGACATGTACGTCGGCGGGTTACTGGGATATCAAGATCGTTATGGAGTTATCACAAACTGCTATACCACAGGCGATTTAAGTGGAAACAGCAATACCGGAGGACTGGTAGGTATAAGCGGCGGTACCAGCAGCATTATTAACTCCTACCGCTATCAGTTTACTACGGTAAACGGAACAGTAATTCCAGCGAGCGACCCGGACAGCGCCCCCAATAGGAAGCACGGCGGCGCCAAGACTGCTGTAGAACTTATGACCAAGACAACGTATACGGATAACTCTTGGCTGTTTGATGATTCCGCGCCGATAGCCGGTCCATGGCATTGGGACAGCAAAAACTTCCCAAAATTGAATATGGGAACTGAAAGCTTTCCTTTCCCGTGGGACCCGCTCATCCCGTCTACGGGAGAAGGAGGTAGAGAAAGTGGAGGAGGAAAAGGCGGCGGATGCGACGCTATAGGTTATGGCGGTTATTTAGCGTTTGCGTTATTTGGAACGGCGCCGTTAGTTCTCGGAAAAAGACAGTGAGAAGCAGTGGTTAGCGAACATCATCGGGCATGTCGAATGTCAGATAGTCAAAAAAAGTAAACGCGCCGCCATTTCTGTTTATTAGAGGAATAGTTTTTATTTGATCTGGAAACGAGGGAGTAGTTCTGATACGATTTTGGAGCTTTGGGCGTATTGGTTGCTTGTTAACAGGCCAAGGCGTATGAAACACAATTCTTCGCTTTCGCAAAAAAATTGAAGAAATACTCGCGCCGTGAAATTTCTCCGCCAAAGCGGCGCAATATGTCATAAAACAGTCTCCTGCCATTAATTGAGGGAAAAAATCACGATTGTCCAGATTTTGCGATTTCATTTCAATATAGATGATGTATAAGTCTTCTTTGTAAGAAGCGAGCAGAATATAATCGCACATCTTGCATTCGCCTTTAGTTGTCTTGAATACTTTTTCCGGGAGGGTGTATTTATGCATTTTCAGTAAAATAGATTCTTTAGGGACGCCTCGAATTTCTACTTTCTGCAATTTTGCGCCCTTGTCGGCTTCGGTCAAAATAAACCGGTATTTTCCTTTAAAGTCTTCTGGTTCGCACGCAAAAGAATCCGCAAACAATGCGTTAAAACTCTCAAGGATTTTTAGCGGGTCCATATTAATTGTCCCCAAATATCAGTTCTTGCTGAATTTCGTTCATCAAGTTTATCGTCTCGTCGAAGCTCTCAATTTCTATCCCATACTCATTTATTGGCGCGCGTACGAATGTGCGTCGTTTTCGTGTTCGCGAGTCTCCTTCAGTTTTGACGGGCGCTTCCTGCGCAATGTAAGCTCTGATATTCGCGGCGTCCAACAGTTCATTCTCGTCATAGCCGTACTCTTCCATAATGCGCCGCGCCGCTGTCCCCCCACGCTTAAGCATGATAAGGGTATTAAATTCCTTCAAAATATAATCGCTATGCGTGGTAATGAACACCTTCACCCCCGCGTTAACCAGCCTTGCAAGAAGACGCGCCATGCGCCGCTGGTTTGCGGGGTGTAAATTCAGCTCCGGCTCGTCAATCATTAGTATGTCTCCGGGTTTTGCCATATGCCGTATATAGAATCCTACGTCAAGCAGAGATCGTACAGAACTTGCGCTTTCTCCCATTTTGAGCCGAACATTACCCTTAATTGGAACAAAGAAAAGCCCGTCTTTTGTTGTTTTGTATTCTCCACCTAAAATATCCCCAAAAGAAGTTAGTATTTCTGGATTATTGCTTGCTATGACTCCATCGTTTCTGGATATATTCTCTAAACATCTGACAAAATCAACATTTCTGCTTACTGGAAGCGCATACCCCTTGTCATAATAAGTATCGAGCAACATTTGTGGATCTGTTTTTTTCCCTCTGTTACTCATCTGCTCTAAAAGGCGTGTTCTCGCAAAATCCAATTCCTTATAGAAAATAGCCGCGCCCGTCCTTTCCGCGCTCGCAATAAAAGGCGTAACAAACACACTTCCAAACACTGTCTTTAGAATTTCGCGGTCAACAATGCTCACAATCCATAATTTTTCAAATTCTTCCACATCCTCACCTTTGGATGTTATATTAATGCTCAAAAAAGGTTCATTATTTCTTTTGATTATACTTAGGAACGGTTTTCCTTTGGGACCAATGGATTGACTGTATTCTTCTTTTTCTTTTATTTCATCTTTGTTAAGCGATATTGTAAACTTCGAGGATTTAAAATATCCGTCGGAAGCTGCGAAAACCGTTGGCAAGGCACCGAGATACTCTTTACAGGCATTTGAAACTATCTCATCTGATCTGTTTTTTATATCATCCAGAGTTATTATTATGCTGCCATCGCTGAACAATTTTTCAATCTCGTCCTTTTTCAACAACTTAGGTTTAAGGCTTTCATTCCAGAATGCTAAAAAACCATATAACGCATATGTTGCATAAGTTTTTCCGGTGTTGTTGGCGCCACAAATTATTGTGAGATTGCTGATCTCGAACTCCGCTTGGTTGAGAATCCCCAAATTATTAACCGTTACTTTCATAATTTCTACTCTCCTCGCGACCATTAATTCGCACTTTTTTACCTCGTTTGAACATACACAAATCTATCATTAATGTATTGTTATCATCATATCATCCACTCCAATTCCCGTAAACCCTCGGAAATCTCTCGCTATAGTAGCCAAAATCTAAATCGACAAAATCAACGCAACCGGAACGCAACGCAAAGAGGATATTGAGACAAAGAGACGACCATCATTGCTTGATTATCGTAAGTTGAGTCAATATCTAATTTTCTATGCCGTAACGGCGAAAGAGATAATATGCCTCGGAAATTTCGCGCTTATCCGGCGTAGCGAATTCATGCAGATATTCAGTAAGCTTCAGCGCCTCATATTTTTCTTTACCAAAGTTATGGTATGGCAAAAATTCTACTGCGGCGCCCGGCAGATTTTCGCTCATAAAAAGGGCGGTTGCCTTAAGATTTTCTTCGGTGAAATTTGCGCCCCCAACCGCCGGTATCCTGACGGTGATTGGCAAGCCAAGTTTGTGCAGCCGTATGGAATTTTCCAGAATATCGGCGTTGTCGACGCCCGTAAGCTCCCTATGTAAGCGGCTGTCGATACATTTGATATCGTAATATACATGATCCATTTTTTGAAAAATATCTTTTACGCTTTCGAAATGAAACTGACCGCATGTTTCTATCCACAGAGAAATGCCTTTGCTGAAAAGCCGCTCTGTGAGTTCCCTCAAGAATTCCTCCTGCATGGTAGGCTCGCCGCCTGAAAATGTGACGCCGCCATTTGAATGACGAAAAAAAACGGCGTCTCTTTCTATTTTTCTCACCACATCGTCCGCAGTTATTTTTTCACACAAAACAGCTAATGCATTCATAGGGCAGACATTCGCACAAATACCGCACGCGTCGCATTTGTTCCCGGCTTTCATTTGTGGAGGGAAAATGGATCTGTGACAAGCCCTTAAGCATACGCCGCACAAAACGCATTTTTCAGCGTAAACAACCAGCTTGGGTGAGATATCCCATGCTTCCGGGTTGGAACACCACTTACATCTAAGCGGGCAACCTGCAAGGAATACAACAGAGCGGACTCCCTGACCATCGTGGACTGAGAATTTCTGTATTTGCAGAATTATTCCTTCGTTTACCGTTCGTTGCATAGAGCAATTTAACGCTAAAACTCTTCGTGCGTCGTCCTGATAATGATAGCTTCCTGCATTTCCGGCGAAAGGTTAATAAACTGCGTGCTATAACCAGCAACGCGCACCAACAAATCCTTATACTCTCCCGGGTTTGCTTGAGCTTTGCGCAAAGTCTCCGTCGAGACAGTGTTGAACTGCACATGGAACGCTCCCAGCGAAAAGTATGCGTGTATGATAGAGCCAAGGTTGCGCTTACCTCTTTCGCCTGCTACAAGCGAGCCGTTTAATCTAAGGTTCAAAAGCGTTCCTCCCGAGTGGACGTCGTGATTCACCTTAGCGCTGGAGCGCATGGCGGCAAGAGGGGTGGAAACATCGCTGCCCGCAAATGGGGAGACACCCTCTGAAAGCGGTTTTTTTGCCTTCCTGCCGCAAGGCGTTGCCCCAATTACGCGACCGGTTGGAATATAGTTGGAAATGCCCATGAAAGCTGAATTAAAGGGCGAACCGAAAATATCTTTATAGGAGCGCGTTTCACGATAATAGCTATTGGATATCTTTACGGCTATTCTATCGACATAATCGTCGTCATTACCGTACTTTGGAACAGATAGCGCCTGTTTTTCAAGTTTTTCAAAGCCTTCCCATGAGGCGTTCAACGCCATGTCCAGTTCACCAAGCGTTACTGTTTTATCCTCGAATACAAGCTTTTTTATTACCGCCAGCGAATTGGCGACGACAGCCAGCCCTATGCCCGTCAACACCGGACCGACATTATAATGCGCTCCGCCGCTGCTCAAATCGACGCCTTTTTCCAAGCAATCGGGCACGCAGGCGGAAAGAAATGGGCGCGGGACCATTTCGGAATGTAGCTTTTGCGCCGTGATCGTTGATATTACTGAATGGCGAATTAAATTACTTAGCTGCTGTAAAAAGGCTTGCTCCACCTGATCGTAGCTTTTGTATTCAGTTACGGGTTGAGCGGGCAAACCCATCAATTCTCCGGTCAATCGGCTTTTGCCCTCGTTAAGGGCGTATTCCAGCGCAGCGGCAAAGTTTACGTTAACTGCCGAAGTCCATTCGCCCGTTTTTCTAAAATGAGGTACAACACAACCGCAGTTGTTCCAATCTCTGGCGTCTTCCGGCTCGTAACCGGCTTGGAGCAGCATTTGCGTACCCGCTTGGTCGTTGTGTATGGCAGGGAAGCCCGTACCCTTGCTCACCAGGTCGCAGACGGCGTCCATGAATTCCTGAGGACAGTCGGAATGGATTCTAACGCTTAAGCCAGGCTGGTGGGAGCGTACGCTGTCGGTGGCGTTAAGGCACATGTACGAGAGTTCGTTTGTGGCGTCGAAACCTTCCCTTGTTCTGCCGCCCACGGTCAAATTCTGGAATTGGTTGTATCCGGCGAAAAAGCCTGCGGTGTTGGACGAAATAGTCCACACCCACTCCGAAAGCTTAAGCCACAGGGCTTCTATTAACTCCTGCGCTTGCGTTTGCGTCAAAACGCCTTTTTCTATGTCCGCAGCGTAATAGGGCGCCATATATTGGTCGAAACGTCCCGGGTTAAGCGCCAGAGGATTTTCTGAAATTATCGCGCCCAACTGCGTGAACCACACGAATTGCACAGCTTCATGGAAGGAGCGGGGCGGATGCGCCGGAACATGCTTACAAACGTCGGCAATTCGCAAAAGCTCGTCTTTTCTGTCTGCGTTTTTTTCGGTCAGCGCCATTTCCTGGGCTTTGAGCGCGTATTTTTCCGCCAATCGGATGATTCCGTCACAGGCTAAAATGACAGATTCATAGAAAACGGCTTTATCTCCTTCGGCGGATATGGCGCGATTGAGTTTATCCAGACGTTGCTTCGCCTCGTCCTTTATGCCGGAAAAGCCTTTTTTAAACAATATATCCTGATAATCTGGGGTAATCTCACCCACGGCTTGCCGCCACTTTGAATCATTGTCGAGAATGCCTGTGTCAACCGCAATACGAGCCGTTTCGTCAGGCAAGCGCGCCAAAAAGTATTCTTCCAGCGAGCGACTTTGCCAATAGGGAAAAATTTCCTGTCGCAGAAACTCTCTTTGCTCGTCGGCCATCATGTAAGGGTCTTGAGGGCGCTTGTCAAATGCGTCCATTTCGGCGTCTACCCATTTCCATGAGTATTCCGGGGTAAGGATAGCCGTCCTCCTGAATTTTCCGGCTGTACCCACGATTAGTTCGTCGTCGAATATTTCCCCGTCAAACTCGTGGCAAAAATCATAAAACGCGCGACCTCTGCGTATCGAAACAGGTTGTCCTTCCGTTCGTTTATGGGACGCCGTATATATCCGGGCTCGCTCGCAGCATATAGAGGGCTTGGAATCAATATAATTCCGTCTTAAACGTTCAATTCTTTCAGTTACACTCATGCGCTCCTCCTTGTGTTATATAGCTTAATCGCGCGTTATAAATAATAGTATTCAGCATTAATCAACAGCAAACAATTATGCCCGATGATGTATTTCTATTATGTTACGCCACCGCGACAGGAAAGTCAACGCAATTGTAGGGGCGCGCAGCGTCCGTTCCGGCGTAGGGGTCGCCCTCGACCGTCCGTTGAAAACGGCGCCGGAACGACCTCGTCAGGACCGCCCGCGTTAATGTAGATTAACCATAACCGTCGTTTCCGAAAAATCGGGACACGCAAGCGAGTCCTCTGCAAAAAAACGTTTACGCACAAATTGTTGCATTATTTTGACTTTCAAGTTATATTTATTATCAAAATTTATCTTTTGGGATTATAACAACATTATGTTACTTGAAGGAAATCCTAAATCTTTCGTGAAAGGGAAGTGGCTTAGTGATGAAAAGAATACTTTTATCATTTATGGTAATTCTGGCGCTCTCGTTTGCGTCAGGCGCGCGGGCGGCGCCCGGCGACTCGCCGGACAATCCTATCTTTATTTCTACGCCTGAGCAGCTTGACGCAGTAAGAAACGGCCTGGACAAGTACTATAAATTAAGTAACGACATTGACTTGACCGCTTATCTTGCGCCCGGCGGCGCGGGTTACGCCAAATGGGGCGCGGCGGGCTGGGCGCCTATTGGGACCTATGTTCCTGACGCTCCTTTTTCCGGCGGACTTGACGGATATGGAAATAAGATAACAGGTATATGGATAGACCGGAGCGATGCTGAATGCGTGGGCTTGTTTGGATATAGCGTCAACGCGGATATAGGTAACCTCGGCGTGGAAATAGGCGCCGCCGGTATTAAGGGAGATTACAATATAGGCGGAGTAGCGGGAAGCCAAAGCGGAAGCAGTATAACAAACTGTTATACCACTGGCAACGTCAGCGGTAATAATCAAGTCGGCGGGCTGGTGGGATATCAATACAACAGCAGTCTCGAAAACTGTTACACCACTGGCAACGTCAGCGGCGATTATCAAATTGGCGGACTGGTGGGGTCTTTATATGATGGCAATATCGAAAATTGTTACGCCACTGGCAATGTCAGCGGAACTAACAATATCGGCGGGCTGGTGGGAAGTCAAAACAGTAGCAGTATAATAAATTGTTACACCACAAGCAATGTCAGCGGCATCAGCACTGTTGGCGGGTTGGTGGGATTTCAATGTTACGATGGAAGTATCGAAAACTGTTACGCCACAGGCTATGTCAGTGGTAATAGCGAAGTCGGCGGGCTGGTGGGATATTCCTTTTTGAGTAGTATCGAAAACTGTTACGCTACGGGCAGTGTCAGCGGCGCCAGCGCTATCGGAGGGCTTGCGGGATATCAAGAGCTTGATGGAAGTATCACAAACTGCTATGCCACAGGTGAAGTCAGCGGTGATGAATATGTCGGAGGGCTTGTGGGATATCAATACAACAGCAGTATCGAAAACTGTTACGCCACGAGCAATGTCAGCGGTGACTTGTATGTCGGCGGACTGGTGGGAGTTCAAAACGCTGACACTGGCAGAAACAATACCATCACAAACTGCTATGCCACAGGCAATGCCAGCGGCAATTCTGGCGTCGGCGGGCTTGCGGGATATCAATACAACAGCAGTATCGAAAACTGTTACGTCACGAGCAATGTCAGCGGTGACTTGTATGTCGGCGGACTGGTGGGAGTTCAAAACGCTGACACTGGAAGAGACAATGCCATCATAAACAGCTACGCAACAGGTAATATCAGCGGTAATAATCAAGTTGGCGGGCTGGCGGGATATCAAATAGTAGGCAGCATAACAAACTCCTATCGCTATCAGTTTACTACGGTGAATGGAACAGCAATTCCAGCGAGCGACCCGGATAGCGCCCCCAACAGGAGGCACGGCGGCATAGCGACCTCGAACGACCTTATGACCAAAGCGACGTATACGGACAATTCGTGGCTGTTTAACGATTCCTCGCCGGTCGCCGGTCCATGGCGTTGGGATAGCAAAAACTTCCCAAAACTAAATATGGGAACTGAAAGCTTTCCTTTCCCTTGGGATCCGCTCATCCCATCTACGCCGGTTATCACTATCAACGCTCAACCTGCGGCGAATACCACCGTAATGGCAGGCGCCATTTCAGGCGACCTTTCGGTTGACGCAAGCATAGCCAGAGGCGGAATTCTCTCATATCAATGGTATTCAAATACATCAAACAGTAGCGCGGGCGGAACTCTAATAACAGGAGCGACAAGTTCCGTTTTTCCCATTCCGACAGATTTGATGGCAGGGACATATTATTATTACTGCGTGGTCAGCGCTCTTGATACGGAATCTGTTGCTTCAAATGTCGCGAGAGTAACGGTACAAGGAGGCAGAGAAAGTAGAGGAGGAAAAGGCGGCGGCTGCAACGCCATGGGTTATGGCGGTTATTTAGCGTTTGCGTTATTTGGAACAGCGCCGTTAGTTCTCGGAAAAAGACGTTAAAAGACAGTGGTCTCTGATTGCCAAAGGATGGACCTGCCGCCCGATTTTATCAACCAATGGAGTAATAATATACTATCTGCTCAACATGTTGCTTATTTCTGCAGAGCATATAGATAGTAAGCCATGCGGATGAGGTTCTTTTACTATTTATGATATAATAAAGTGTACTTTATATTATCCTAAATAATGAGGAATGTCATGATTTACATACATAGAAATTTAGAGCGAAAATTCATCCGCATGAGCGCTTTTTTTAAGGCTGTTCTCGTGACGGGCGCAAGGCAGGTAGGAAAAACTACCATGCTGCAGCATTTGGCAGAACGGCAAAACAGAACCTATGTCTCGCTGGATAACCTTATGGCGCGTAATCTTGCAAAAACCGATCCTGTTTTATTTTTCCAAACATACAAACCGCCAATAATTATTGACGAGGTACAATACGCGCCGGAATTGTTCAGTCAAATTAAGATACTCTGCGACGGCTGCGAAGAAGCGGGGCAATTTTGGCTGACCGGCTCGCAACAATATGATATGATGAAAAACGTCCGCGAAACATTGGCGGGCAGAATCGGCATTTTAGAATTGTATAGCCTTTCAAAAAACGAAAAAGACGGGGTTGTTTTTGAAAATGAACTGGATTTTTCTTTGCCGTGCCTGCAAGCAAGACAGCTCAAAACGGATAAAAACGACATAACAAATGTGTTTGAACACATTTGGAGAGGCGGCATGCCGCAGGTATTCTACGCTGACGCCGAACAGCGGCAGGAATACTTTAGCGCTTATGTCAATACATATCTTATGCGTGATGTATCGGAAATTGGCGGAGTGTCGGACGCGCTACGATTTGCGAAATTCTTAACCGCCTGCGCCGCGCTTGTTTCAGAACAAGTTAATTACAAGACCCTTGCGGACGTGGTGGAGATTTCGCAGCCTACCTCGAAAGAATGGCTCCGTTTGCTTGAAAGCTTAGGAATAATATACTTGTTGCGACCATACGCCAACAACGCGCTGAAAAGGCTTGTGAAAGCTCCGAAATTATACTTTTGTGACAGCGGTCTCGCCTCGTTTCTTTCCATGTGGCCTACGCCCGAAACTTTGATGTTTGGAGCGAAGAGAGGACATTACTTTGAGAATTTTGTCGTCGTAGAAATGCTCAAAAACTATGCCTATTCGCAGACAAAAGCAAATATGACCTACTACCGGGATTCCAACGCGAAAGAAATTGACATTTTGGTGGAGCTGAACAATTCCATTCATCCTTTAGAAATTAAAATGTCGGCAAAACCCGATAGCCGACAAATTAAGAAATTTGACTTTTTAAATAAATCGAACATAAAACGCGGTTGTGGCGGCATCGTCTGCATGTGTGAGGAAGTCGTTCCCATTGATGCGAATAACTGCTTCATACCATGCAATTTAATATAACTTGAATGGCTTTCCCTCCATTGTTCAACATGGGTTTAGGCGCATTCTGCGGTTAGCCAGTCAATGATATTGATCTTTCGAACTCCGTTATAGTTAGTATTATCCGGGTCGACAGTGATGAGAAATTTTTGGTAGTGATCCTTAATCCTGTTAAATGGCTTTAATTCTCTCTCCACAATTTCACTGCTATAGGCTGTCCAGGCAACTTGGTAGTACTCTCTCTCGCCAGCCGGATTCTGCACCACAAAGTCAACTTCACTATCATCAACCTTGCCCACCCAAATATCGCCGATGTTGCGGCGACGCAACTCTAAATAAACCAGATTTTCCAATTTGCGTCCCAGGTCCACTTCCGCATTGCCGCTGACTAGCGCGCCACACAAGCCCAAGTCCACAACAAAATACTTTTCTTGAGGTTATTACTAAAACTCATTTATTTTGTCAAGTTTTAGTAATAACACCCAATCTCCAATCAGCTTCTTCAAATATGGAATTGCTTCATGCGTATTTTACGATATAATGACATAGCTAAAACGACCATATCGCTACTTTAAAAATCTGCTGGACTCTTTTATTTATCATGCCATTCTCTTTATTCCAAAATGGCAAAATCAAATTGTTTTTTGGTTTTTATGCCTACTATAAGTGTTTAAGGAACGGGAAATCCGACTCCAGTATACTTCGCTGTCTCCTCCATAATATCTGCCAAGAGCGGTTTGAAGATCGTCGCTGTCTCTTATATATCTGGATAACAAAAGGCAACCTGCCGCAGTCCCAAACTCCGGCTGAGTCAGCAACTCCTCGCTAAAAATCCCATTTGCCCGGAGTAACCCTGAGTGAATACGCCACACGACCTGCATTAAACCAAGCGCGCCATAACCGCTCTTCGCGTTGGTATCAAAATGGCTTTCGGTATGCATTACAGCTACCGCTAAGTCAAACGACACTTCATACTTTACGCTATAGTGTTTTAAAGCAGAAGCTATCCGAAATGCTGATTTGGTTGAGATACTACTATTCTGGGCTTGAATAAAGCTTGAAAGTACTTCCACATCCGACATATACTCGCCATAAACTGCGTCAACTTCAGAAATTTTATTATTAAAACCAGGCAAAGACATGGAAACAATATCTTTTACAAGATTATTCCAGCCGTTAATGGCGCTTTCCGCCTGAGATTGATGCCATGGCTGTTCCATTTGAATATCAAAAGGCGCCATAAACAACGATATCATACCGAGACTTGACAGCATGTATACTGCAAAGCTCGACAAAAATAACAAAAAAATTGCGCGGCGGAAATTATGCAGCAATAAAATCCCTCTTTCCTAAAATGGAGGTTTTTGCGACATACTACCGCCACCTGTAGAGGTGGCGGCGGCAGCCCTCGCTTTTGTTAACCCTAATCTCAATGCTATTCTTTAATGAACTTCCTATTATAAACAAGCTGATTCTCGTTTAGGAATCTCATTGGGTTGTAAGCCAGTCCATTAATAAGGATTTCAAAATGAAGATGATCGGAAGTTGAATTACCTGTGCTGCCAACATACGCTATAACTTGACCTGTGTTCACAGTATCTCCTTTTTTTACGGCAAATTCGGAACAATGGGCATAACGTGTCTCAATCCCACTTCCGTGATCCAATATTACAAGTTTGCCATAACCGTGCAAAACTGAATCGGCGCGTTTCACCACCCCGCTGCGGGACGCTACAATGGGCGACCCATGTGGCATAGGTATATCTATGCCATGATGAATTCTACCCTGATTTCCACCAAGACGGAAACCATAATTTGAAGAGACCCTTACGCCTAGAACAGGCCATATAAACAGCTCATTTTCAAGCACTTTACGGGGTTCCTTTAAGTTTCCGGGCTTAGTTATACTTTCGGGTTCGTTTGCAAGAAAATCACGCGCTCCAATAAATTCTGGCAGGTTGGGCATATCGATATCATAATTTGCGGAAGGTAGTTTATCAGGAATTTTAACATTTAATAATTCTACAGGCACATAAAGATTCTCCGGCATTGGGTTCTCTTTTGGCATTATACCTGAATATGCTTCACTATTACAAAATATGACTGAGGCAAATAAAATCAGTAGAATAAGAGTTCTTTTAATCACTTAAAAAGCCATCTCCTTTTAATAATGAACATGCCAATACATCAAAACTGCTAGACATATTATATTTTGCTATTGGGTATTAGTCAAATTTTGTAAAACAATAATACTCTCTACATAACCTCTCCATTGAGACGCCAGTAGTCGGCGTTCGTTATTCTCACATTAACAAAATTTCCAAGCATAGATTCATCGCCGCCTATCAGGACAACTTTATCCGTTGGCGTTCTCCCCTGTAGCAATCCTTCCCCCTTTGGGGCATGATCATCGAGAAGAATTCTGTATTCATTTCCAATCAATTTAAGATTTATCTCAAGCGATATTTTATTTTGGATGGTATTGATACGATTTAATCTTTCCATTTTGACCTCAAGCGGTAGCTGGTCCTGAAAACGAGCCGCTTGCGTCCCTTCGCGCGCGGAATAAGCCGCTGTATGAACCTGATCAAAACGGACGCGGTTTAAAGCGTCAATGGATTGTTCAAAATCCTCCTCGCTTTCGCCAGGGAAGCCAACAATGAGGTCGCTGGTTATGCCGACTTCCGGGAGTCGCGCGCGTATTTTTTCGATGAGTAAAAAATATTCTTCCCTTGTGTATTTCCTGTTCATTTTCTTTAGGATTTCATTGCTGCCCGCTTGTATGGGAAGATTTATCGACGGGCATATTTTGGGTTCTTCCGCCATTGCCGTTATGATTTCGTCTGAAAAATCCTGTGGAAGAGAGGTTACAAAGCGAACAAGTTCTATTCCTTTTATTTTTGCCACCTCTTTGAGCAAAGTTGAAAAGTCCGGATAACTGTTAACGTTTTGACCAATAAGCGTTATTTCAACCGCCCCGTCGTCCGCAAGCATTTGCGCCTCTTTAATAACGCTCGTGAAAGGTCTTGCCAGAAACCTGCCGCGTACGTACGGCACTATGCAATACGCGCAAAAATTATCGCAACCATGGGCTATCGTTACAAAAGCTCTAAAGCGGTTAAGTCTGAAATATGGCGTTTCCCCAAGCTCAATGTCAACAAATGAGCGCGGGTCATCATCCAAAAGAATCACTTTGCCCTTTGTCCTGTCAGCAAACGACAACGCCGACTCAAGACCGTCGGGAACAAGTCCTATATGACGAGGACCGGATACGAGGCGCACCCATGGATAACGGGACAACATTTTTTTTCCTATATTTTGAGCGATACAGCCAGTCACGGCAACAACGGGTCGCCTATTCTTCTCCCAGGAAGCTGAATACCTGCCAAGCTCGCTCCATACTTTTTGTTCAGCTTTATCCCTAACGCTGCAACCGGTGAATATGATCACATCCGCAAGCTCCTCGTCGGAGCGCTCTATCCAACCTCGATTCACCAACGCCGTCCTTAATTTATCGCTGTCGTATACGTTCATCTGACAGCCATAAACTTTCATCATAAAATTAATCATAAATTTACTCCTTTTTACTTCTGAATCTAATATATAATAACGTAAAACATTAATAACAACAATGAAAGGCTGATTACACTAATATGAACAAATATAAAATAGGGCTGGTTCCAGGACCTGTAAGCATTCCTCTCGCGGTACGCGAAGCATACCTTGAGGAATTTGGAAGCGCAGACCTTGAGGAAGAATTTTTTAATCTATACGAAAAAAACGAGAGTACGCTTCAGAAAATACTTGGAACAAAAAACAAAATCGCGATAATGTCCGGTGAAGCAATGTCTATTCTATGGGGAGCGCTGAAAAGCACTGCGGAGCGCGGCGGCAAACTGCTTTGCGTTGCAAATGGTCTTTTCAGTTTAGGATTTAGCGAAATGGGAACGGACATAGGACTAAACGTAGAAACTCTTAATTTCGGATTAAACGATATCCCAGACTTCAATAAAGTAAGGGAAGCCGCGTATCGGTTTCGCCCAAACATAATAACCGCAGTTCATTGCGAAACTCCAAGCGGCACATTGACTCCGCTTCATGAATTGGGATATATTTCAGAGGAAGTAGGGGCTATCTTTATAGTTGATTTTGTGGCAAGCGGCTGTGGATGTCCTGTGAATGTCGACGAGAACAAAATTGACATAGGATTATTGGGAAGCCAAAAAGTTCTTTCCATGCCGCCGCATCTTTCTATGGCTACAGTGAGCGATCGCGCGTGGCGGCGTATATCAGCCGTAAACTATGCAGGATACGACGCTCTAAAACCATGGAGGGACGGCATACAAAATCGTTATCTCCCATATACTCACGACTGGCACGCCATGAACGCGCTCAGAGTTGCGCTTGACATGATAATACAAGAAGGGATGGAAAATGTATATGACCGACACAGGCGCGTTGCAAAAGTTTGTAGGGACGGCATAAGAGCCCTAGGACTTGAACTTTTTCCACAAAATGAGGAAATTTGTTCACCAACTGTAACCGCGCTTTATGTCCCGCAAGACACAAACTGGGAAACATTAAACAATAAGCTACGTTCCGAAGGTGTAGTTCTTGGCGGAAATTACGGACCTCTTGCAGGTAAAGTATTTCGATTTGGGCACATGGGAGCGCAGGCGCAAGAAGAACTGGTGAAAGATGCGATTGAAGTACTAAAAAGAGTTCTTTAGAATTATGAAACAAGCTTATTGTAAACATATTTCAGCTTTATTGCTTTTTGGGTCAAACGGCATAGTTGCCAGCTACATCTTGCTAAGTAGCTACGAAATAGTGTTCACAAGAACATTGATCGGAAGCCTATTCCTTATTGCTGTTTACATAATTTCAAAAGGGAAATTTAACGGCTGGAGAAATACAAAACATTTTGGATATATAATAATCTCCGGCGCCGCCATGGGCGCAAGCTGGATGTTCCTCTATGAAGCATATACGCAAATCGGCGTCAGCATAGCAACTCTCGCATACTATTGCGGACCGGTGATAGTGATGGCGCTTTCTCCTTTTGTTTTCCATGAACGGATGACCGCTTCAAAGATACTTGGTCTTTTTACGGTTTTGCTTGGAATGATCTTTGTAAACGGTAATGCTCTTATGCAAGGCGGATTTTCGTGGGGGATGCTATGCGGCGTTATGGCCGCTTTTATGTATGCGATTATGGTTGTCTCTAATAAAAAGGCGACAAGCATAACAGGACTTGAAAATTCAATATATCAAGTGTCCGTAAGTTTTTTCACCGTAATGATTTTTATGTCTATAAAGCAAGGGATGGTAATTTCCATTACGCCTCAAAGCATATCCCCGATTTTGTTTTTGGGTATCATTAACACTGGAATAGGGTGTTATCTATATTTCTCCTCCGTCCAAAAGCTTTCGGCTCAATCCGTGGCAATTTGCGGATATTTTGAGCCGTTGTCAGCTTTGGTTTTCTCGGCGCTTTTGTTGCAGGAACGATTGACGCTTATTCAAGTAGTCGGCGCCGTTTTGATTTTAAGCGGGTCAACTTTGGGAGAGTTTCTTCATAAACCAATATCAAACAACAAAAACACACATTAAAATGTCGCGCTTTTACTTAGAAAAACGTCGACCAGCTACTTATAAAAACGTCGGTTGACTATTTATAAAAACGTCGAATAGCTACTTATAAAAACGTCGGTTGACTATTTATAAAAATGTCGCTATTCTATTATCAAATGCTAATCGCTTACAAACAAAAAATAAGGTACATAACGTTAATGGAGGAATGTAATGTGGAGGCTAAAGAATATGCGCGCTGGCAAAAATCGTCGGTCAAACACGCTTTAAAAATATGGCGTACAGTGGTGATTTCCGGTCCTCGGCAATGTGGAAAAACCACTTTAGTGAAGCAAATTTTCAAAAAAAACGTTGGATACAGAACATTGGACGATGCGGAATTGTTAAATGTCGCAAAGAGCGATCCGTTAGGGTTTCTCAAACACGAAAAAGGCGAGACTATGATTATAGACGAAATACAAAAAGCGCCCATACTGTTGCCAGCTATCAAACGCATTGTGGACGAAAACAATGAATCTGGGCAATTTCTTATAACCGGTTCTGCCGATGTCCGTAGCCTGCCGGAAGTGTCCGAAAGTCTGGCTGGGCGTGTCGCTAATATCCGTTTAAAAACTTTCACAACAGGGGAAATTCTAGAAAGAACGCCGACATTTATTGAAAAAGCATTCGCGCAAAATTGGCCTACGCAAATTACGGGCTATGATAAAGAAGCTATAATCAACTTGGCGTTCCGGGGCGGATATCCTGAAACCATCAAATTGTCCGCTGCCGATCGGCGCTCCTGGCATCTAAATTATGTAAACAGCCTACTCGAACGCGATTTGAGAGACATTACCAATATAAAAAGGCATGAGGTGATGGCTGACTTACTCTACGTACTGGCAGCGTGGTCAAGTAAGCTGATGGATGTGGCTGGAATCTGCGGTAAACTTGCAGTATCAAGACCGACACTCGAAAACTATGTCAATGTTCTTGTCTCAATGTGCTTGTTTGAGAGATTAGGAGCATGGGTGCGAACCGATTACGAAAAGGCGGGACGCAAGGGGAAACTGTTTGCTACTGATACTGGCTTGATGGCAAGCATACTGAATTGGCGCGTGGAAGACGTCATGCTTGATTCCGATAGATCTGGCAAGATAATTGAGACGTTCGTGTTTAACGAACTGGCTGCACAGTTAGGGTTATACGAAGGATATAGGTTTTACCATTATCGGGACAGGGAAAACAGGGAAATTGATTTTATAATTGAGAACGACTGCGGCATTCTCTTAGGCGTGGAAGTCAAAGCCGGGTCAGTTGTGTCAAAAGATAATTTCAAACACATGACTTGGTTTAAGCACAATATTATTCCTGACAAAAAATTCATAGGCGTCACGCTTTATACCGGGGAGAACGTCCTGCCGTTCGGCCCTGATATGTACGCCGTTCCGATTGCGGCTCTTTGGAGTGGCAGTAAAATGAAACAATGAACTGCTAAAAAAACGCCATATAAGCAACCAGCCCGACGATCTCCCGTAGCGCTGTGCATGAGTCATAGAACGCCCTCGCGCTTGGACCAAACATGTTGGGTGTAAGACTATCACTTGTCGAGCGCCAGCCCGACGGCCACGGGATAATTTCGATATTTGGCATATGTCGTTTAGCCATCCATATAGAGCGCTTCATGTGGTAGGCTGTCGTTGAAACCACCAACCTCTCGTACCCCCCTTTTTCCACAGCCTTCGCAATCTCTTGCATGTTTTCCCAAGTCGTTCTGGAGGATGTCTCTACGGTCATCTCGCCTTCAAAACCCCAAAGCGCCGCCTGAGCGCGAATAGACGCAGAATAAGCCATATTATCGCCCTCTTCGTAAGCGCCCGAGTAAAAGAGCGGCCAGTTCCGGCGTTTCGCTGCGTTCACTCCCTCCGCCAGTCGCTGAAAAGATTGCTCGGCAAGTTCAATATTTTTTTCGCGTATCCCGTTCGGAATGGGGTGAGTGCCTCCACCGGCAAGCACTACAACGAGCGTGGGGCGGTCGTCGTCCTGTAACGCCTGGAACTCGGTTTCAAGACAGCCCATGAGGAACATAGCGGTTAGCGGCGTAAAAAGCACGTACATTGTAGCAACAAGAAAGAGTATGAGTATTAATATCCGTTTCGTTATCCGTTCCTTCGTCTTGATTATTCCAATAACCGTCAGGAGAAAAAGCAACACAAAAAAACACCCGGGCGGAGTGACCATTCCTCCTGCTATTTTATAAAGTAAAAAAATGAAAGATCTAATAATAAGCTCCTCTTCTCAATTTAAAATCGTATGCGTTCATCAAACAGCTATAAAATTTCATCATAAAACTATCATCATTCCGCTCCTCTTATTTCTGAGTCTTATACATGATAGCGCAAAACGCAAACAATCTCAATAAAAGACTTGGTTACGACATGAAGAAAAGACCTTATGAGAAAATAAACGGTTTAATGCAACATACTTCGATTTAAGTAGCTTATTATGAAACAGTATGAACCCTATTGACTATGTTCGCAAAACAACATATTATTACTTTCGTGAACACGTGAACCTGAAAGGCAAAGTCAACTACCCCTCTCCAAAAGAAAGGAATTTGTAAAAGATATGGTTAATTAGTTTAAGCTTTAGTTGGCTACGTTATCTTGATGAATTAAATATAAGGAATGGAGTGATAGTCCGTGAGGAAGTCAGTACTAGTATTATTAATGGTGATGTTGATAGTAAATCCAGTTTATGCCAAGGACAATATAACTTTAGCCGAGTTTTCCTGGGAAAGTGTAAATATTCATAATCACATATTAAAGAATATTATTGAAGCAGTTTTTGAAATCCCAGTAGAAACATTAATAGTTGAAAGCGCGCCTGGGCAAATTGGTATTGTAAACGGCGACATTGATATTGTAACCGAGATTTGGTTGTCTAATCGACTTATTTGGTTTAACGAGGAGAATAATAAAACTATTGTAAGCGCAGGTCCGGTGTTTTCAACTCCGGCTAATCAGGGATGGTTTTTGCCCGCTTATTTAAGTGATGTGATAAAAACTATTGATGATGTAATTAATAATAAAGAATTATTCTCTGGAAATAACACCGGGCTGATAAACGCTCCTTCTGGCTGGAAATCTCATGAGATAACGTTAAGACGCGTTGAATCATATGAATTAACTGGTATTAATGTAGTTGATCCAGGATCGGGTACAGGATTAGATTTAGCGATACTGGATAATTATAATAAAGGATTGCCGTTTTTGGCTTATTACTGGTCTCCTACGTTTCTTTTAGGAATAGTTGATTTGGTATTGCTTCAAGAAGACCCTCATAATCCTGAATTATGGCTTGATGAATCTACGTTTAAGTGCAGTTATCCGCCTGATATAGTTGAAAAACTGATAAATAAAAAGTTTTACGACGATCCTAAGAACAAACCTATTGTTGATATTGTTATGAAATACCAGTTATCAGCCGAAGATACGAGTTTGTTTTTGGCTGAACGTAAAGAACAGGATATGTCTTGGGATTCGTATATCAGGCAATTGATGATAGACCGTCCCGAGAAGTGGAAGCATTTGCTTGACAGCGAAGATGATTTTAATAAAGTTATTAATCATTTGAAAAGCAAGTAATAAGAATTAATGACTATTATTCGAAGCGGTACGCGATTTTACATCGCGTACTGCTTGAGTTTCCCGAGGGGCGCCGATTGAATGGACAACAAAATTTATGTAAACAGTATGTCAGTTAGTTTTGGTGATTTTAAAGCGGTAAATGATGTCTCATTTAAAGTAGATAAAGGTCAAATACTTGTAATTATTGGATTATCAGGATCAGGCAAGAGTACAATACTACGTTCGTTACTTCGACTTAATAGTTTTGTAGGCGATATATATGTTAATAACAAATGTGTCAATACGCTAAATAAAAAAGAATTAATGTATTATCGCGCTCATGATGTGTCCATGATCTTTCAAAATTTTGCGTTGCTTCCGCATTTATCTGTCATTGACAATGTAATATTGGGATTAACCATTCGTAAATACACTAAAAAAGAAGCTTATGAAATAGCCGCTCCCTATATAGAATTGGTAGGGCTAGATAAATGGAAATATAACAGGATTTATCAACTTAGTGGAGGCATGAAACAACGCGTTGGGTTATGCAGAGCTTTAGCTAATAAATCGCCAATACTCTTATTAGACGAAGCATTAAGTTCTCTTGACCCGATTACCAGATATGAGCTTCAGCACGAGTTGCTAAATATACGCGATAAGCTGGGCATTACTATGATTTTAGTAACTCATGACATGATTGAAGCGTCAACTTTAGCCGATAGCGTCATTGTACTTAATAAAGGCAAAATAGTACAAACAGGAACTTTTTCAGATATTTGGAACAAACCCGCTACCGAGTATGTCCTAAACTTTATAAGAAGTAGCAGAGTAATAAATAGTGAGGTAAAGTAAGATGAATACAAATCAATTTGATAGAATGATCAATAACGCGGTGAGGGATTTTAGCAATGCTCATTATGAATTATTCAGGTCAATTAGCGGGGCTGTGGTTTTTTTAATCGATTCGCTGACACTTATACTATCATCAGTAAATCCATATGTATTTGTGCTGTTATTTATTGGATTAACGTACTTTATTTCACGTAAAGCAATTAAGTCTGTAGCATTGGGGTTATTATTACTTGGAATATATTTTATTGGATATTGGCAGTTAATGATGCTGACTTTATCATTAGTACTGATATCAATACTTATTTCAATGTTACTTGGTATTCCTGTTGGAATCCTTATGTCCGAGTCGTCATTAATGACTAGTATTATTACTCCAATACTTGATTTTATGCAAACTGTACCAACATTTGTTTATCTCATCCCTTCAGTTATGTTATTTGGATTAGGCAAAGCGTCTGCATTATTTGCCATGTTAATTTACTCGCTGCCAAGTATTATTAGGCTTACAGCTTTAGGATTAAGGTTAGTCGATAAAGATGTAATTGAAGCTACAATAACTTATGGAGCTACAAGATGGCAACTACTAACGATTACTAAAATACCACTGGCATTGAAATCGATTTTTCTTGGAATAAATCAAACCAGCGTGGCTTCATTATCAATGGTAGTTACTGCGTCAATGATTGGCGCCGGAGGACTGGGAGGGGAAATACTACGATCAATAAACCAGATAAATTTAGGTCAAGGCATTCGATCAGGGATTTGTATAGTCATTCTTGCTATCGTTATTAATAATCTTAACCATGAAATATCAAATAAGTTCAATTATTGATCAGGTTCGGAGATTGGAGAACAGCCATATTGACTGATTGTCAAAACAATATAATATACATATCATGAAATATATGTGATAGTTGATTGTATTTCAATGATTGTACTGTTAGCGTGAGTATTGTTCTTATAGATTCTAATCATTAAAGCAACGACAGTTTTAAAGGAAATTCATATCGTAGTTTAGTAAGTGTGGTAGAATGCTTTTGATGATCTTTCAAGTCAGAAGTCTCACTTAATTTATTGTGAGAGCGCGCTACTATTTGGAGCAAAATAAGGAGAGAAGAATTAATGAAAAGAAGTAATATAAAAATCATATGGCGCATCTTTAATTTAGCGTATTTTGCATTTTTTATAGGAATGTGCTGCGCCATTCCCGCATATGCATATATTGATCCTTCGTCAACGGCGATGATTACGCAGATTGTCGCTGGAATTTTGATTTCCCTTGGAGTGGCATTTAGCGTATTCAGACGCAAGATAGTTTTATTCTTTAAAAACTTAAGCGTTAAGCGTGTACAACGAAAAATTGAGAAACAAAACAGAAAAACAAACAACGATGAATGAAGAACTGCCGCAGGAATCGGTGAATTGTTCAGTCTGCATAAAAGGCGCCTTGGCTTATGGGTATAATTGACCTTATTTTCGGTACGTTTTTCGGATTTGTAATGCGCGTTTGCTATGTTGTTACCAATGATTTCGGTTGGGCAATAGTTATTTTTACACTACTCACAAAAATAATCCTGTTCCCGATTTCTCTCATGTCTCAGAAAAATTCGATAATAATGGTGAAAATACAGCCGATGCTTTCGGATTTGCAGGCGCGGTACGAAGGCGAGTTGGAAACGTTGATAAGCGAGCAAAAAGCGCTGTACAAAATGGAAAAATACAGCACTTTAAAAGCTATTCTACCGTTACTTGTGCAAATACCGCTGATTATAGGCGTTATCAGCGTCGTGAACAATCCAACGCTACATATAGGCGGGAATATTGATCCTGATTTTTTCGGAATTGACTTGTTCGTCATACCGGATAATTTACTTGTTCCGGCTCTTGCAGTTATTTCCACGGCTTTGCTTTGTATCATTCAAAACATATACAACGTAATTTCACGCGAGCAGGGATTTTTAGGCAAATGGGGGGTTACAATTTTCCTTGTAGTATTCACAGGATGGTTTGCGTTTGTTTGTCCATCGGGCGTAGGGCTTTACTGGACATACAACAATCTGTTCAGCATTGCTGTTCTTGCCGTTTGTAACCTAATATACAACCCGAAAAAATATATTGACTACGAAAACCGTTCTATAACGCCAAAACTGACAAAAGCCGAAAAAGCCGCAAAGCGAGAGCGCAAAAAGATCGAAAAGATTCGCGAGAAAGAAGATATGAAGCGTTTTTTCCGAGTAAAAAAAGAGCTGGTGTTTTATTCCGATTCAAGTGGTTTTTACAAATATTTCCAGCATTATATCGAATACATTCTTGAACACTCGGACATAACCGTGCATTATCTGACGATGGATATAAACGACCAAGTATTTGAAATAAACCGACCGAACTTCGAAACGTATTTTTGTTCAGCCTATGGACTAATAACGACATTTATGAAGATGGATGCGGATGTTGTTGTTATGACAACGCCCGATCTGGAAGTCTACCATTATAAACGCTCGCTTGTCAAAAAGGACATTGAGTATATATATACCGACCACGGCGTAGGAAGTTACCACCTTATGCTTCGCAAGGGCGCGCTTGACCACTATGATACAATTTTTTGCTACAGCAAAAACCATAACGAAGAAATTCGCTCAATGGAGCGCGTTTACCACCTGTCAGAGAAAAAGCTTATCAATGTAGGATTTGGTTTACTGGATATGCTTATTGAAATCTATAACAACACCAAAAAGCAAGAATTCGATAAACCGCAAATTTTAATCGCCCCCTCATGGCAGAAAGACAATATCCTTGAATATTGCCTCGACCCTTTGCTTAACGGATTATTCGCCATAAACGCCAAAATAATAATTCGCCCTCATCCGGAGTTTGTGAAACGATTTCCCGGTAAAATGAAAGCTATTTTTAACAGGTATAGCGACAGAATTGGCGCGGATTTTGAAATTCAGACGGATTTTTCATCCAACTCGACCGTCTATAACTCCGATCTGGTAATCACAGATTGGTCAAGCATCGCGCAGGAGTTTTCGTTTACGACTAAAAAACCGTCGCTTTTTATCAAT
>Ga0099364_10000411_pt1 | contig 71528 bp, 65 predicted proteins | sample TergutTh196P3_FD_73070 | JGI IMG/M metagenome (GOLD analysis project Ga0099364, IMG submission 73070) | Microcerotermes parvus P3 segment gut microbial communities from Pointe-Noire, Republic of the Congo - Th196 P3 | ecosystem: Host-associated > Arthropoda: Insects > Digestive system > Gut ...
TCCCTTTCCACCATCCTTTGAATTCTGGACATATAGGCGTTAAGCCAGCGGCTGTCTGCGCATAACTGTGAATAAAAGCAATGGTGTTCTATGTTTGCTTCGTCCACCAGATAAATTCCATAACGGTCGCATAGATCGTACCATCTTTCATCATCCGGATAATGGGATGTTCTTACCGCATTAAAGTTATGCTCCTTTAAAAGCTGAATATCCTTAACCATTGCTTCTGTGGAAAGTGTTTTTCCGGTTTTTTCATCATGCTCATGGCGGTTAACGCCCTTTATTAAAACCGCTTTCCCGTTAATCAGCAGCTCTCTTCCCTTTACTTCTACATTTCTAAAGCCGGATAAAAAGGCTGTGCTTTCCAGATGCTTTCCGTCCCTGTAAAGATCGGCAGAAATAATGTAAAGGGAGGGGTCTTCATGCGACCAGAGTTTTGCATCTTCCAGAATCAGGGTTGTATTTGCCTTGTTGGAGTTTCTCCTTAAATTGCACTGATGTTCGAGCTCTCCGGAGAGCAGAGCCTTTCCTCCCGTGAGGGAAGAAGCTGTTTTTTCCGCATCTTCCCTGTTATGTGCAAGATTGTAGGGGTAAACATTGTATTTAATGATAAATGGGCTTTCGTTTTCGCTCATTGTAACACCGGTATGTCCCATTGCCCTTGCCTCCGGAACATTGCCTTCCACTGTAAATTCCAGTTGAAGATTTCCGGTTATTTTGCCGTTCTCTCCCTTTATGTATTTTCCGGGGATCGCTTTTATGTCCTTAAAATAGGCATCGGTAGTTGAATAAAGAAAGACAGATCTATGTATGCCTCCGAGCCACCATTGATCCTGATCCTCTATATAACTGGCATCGGAATAACGTACAACTTTTATACATAAGAGGTTTTCGCCTTCGATAAGATAATCTGTAATATCGAATTCGGAGGGGAGTCTTGTGTCCTTGGCCATGCCGAAAAACATTCCGTTAATGTAAATTAGGGCAACGCTTTCTGCTGAGCCAATATTTAAAACAACCCTGCGTCCCTTCCATTCGGAGGGTATGGTGAAGCTGCGCCTGTACAGCCCGGTAGGATTTTTTTCCGGGGGAAGGGGAGGGACGGCCTGGAAGGGCATTTGCACATTTGTGTAATGGGGCATATCGAAGGTATTTTCGAAATTAGGCTTTCCGTCCGAGCCTAAATCTCCTCCCTGACGAGCCCATGCTCCCGGAACATTAATACTTGCCCAGGAGGCAGGGTTAAAATCCTTATTTATCCAATATGGAAGATTATTCTCGGAAGCTTTATCCGCCTTTCTTGTTGAACCGGGCGAGTAATTATCTCCCTCCGCGGGTAAATCCAGTGCAGGATTATCCAGCAGCTTAAACTGCCATACACCGTCCAAAGATTTGTAAAATGGATTGGATTCATAATTGCAGAACTGCGGACCGGCAATTGCTTCAATTATTGCTTCCTTTGAAGAAGGGAAGGGCAGTAAAATTGAACGCATGGGAAGCCGGTTTATTTCCTGAATTTCCGGATTTTCCCATAATGGGAGGGATGTTTTCATTATTATACTCCATTGGTTATTTTATCTTATTATACCACCTTCAATACTTAGCCGTAAAGCCGATTTCTTTTGACTTTGATTCATTAAAACAATTGTTTATTTCATCCATACAGTATTTTAAGACTGCATCCATTGTAGAGTCTTCACCATGTATTATTTGATCCACTTCCAGCTTTCTGGCTACATTTTCAATTTGGCCGCCGGATAAATCATACTTGTGCGATAACTCATTGGCTCTTTCTTCGGAGATGTCAGGTATTAGTGAACTCCAAATGCTTTTACGGCTTTCCAGTTCGGGACGGTCAAAGGTAATTTTATACAGGAAGCGGCGTTCAAAGGCAGAGTCCATGTTTTGGGTTAAATTCGTGGTGGCAATTAAAATACCGCAAAGGTTTTCCATCTCCTGTAAAATTATGTTTTGGATGGTATTTTCCATTTGATCCACAGCTCTGCTTGAAGAAATAAATTCTTTTCGTTTTCCTATAATTGCATCTGCCTCGTTAAAAAGTAGAATGGGAGTGATAGGAGAATTCTCTACTGCGCTCTTATATGTTTCAAAGATCTTTTTAACGTTTTTTTCACTCTCTCCAACCCACATGCTCTTTATCTGGGAAATGTCTACCATCATAATATTGCGTTTAGTCTGCCTGGCAATCTGCATGGCAGTTTCTGTTTTACCCGTACCCGGAGCTCCGGAAAAGAGGCAGGCAAAACCTTTTCTCATGCCCTTGCTGTCAAGTCTTTTCTGGATTTTATTAAAATTTTCTTCTGATAATAATGAAGACAGGTTTTCTATTTCCTTTCTTTCCCTGGAATTGTAAAACATTTTCTTTTCCTTAATTTTTTCATAAAGGATCATATCTTTTTTATAACTCTGGTTTTCCTTAAGGTTTAGTTCGGACAATAGCTCCTTTTTTGCCATGTCGCTAACTCTCCAGGATTCTGTATTCAAAAATCCTCCATTATTGTTATATTCAACAAATTTAGTTTCAATAAGAGTATGATAACCCTGGCTTAAGGCATTTTTTTGCTCTTTGAATTCGCTTCTATCTTCCCATAGAAACTGAATATCATGGCTGCCTATATTGTCATCATTATTATTTCCTGCTAAATGGCAGAAGCAGATTAATAGAACAAGATCACTTTCGTTAAGATTATAACTTTTAATCTTTTTGCAAAATTCCAGATGCATGTTTTGATCGATGAGATCAATGAGCTCATTGCTCATGGATTCGTAAGTTAATTCGTCATTTTCCCTTTCCTCAAAAATGGTTTCGATTTTTGTGAAGAATTTGGATATTGGCAGATTTTCTGATTTCTCCGGAATAAATTCATTGTGTTTTCGCAGGGATTCCCTTACGACCCTGGGAATTCTGTATGAAATACTGTCGCCCCTGCTGCACCTTATAAGCTTTTTCTTTTCCAGATCCTCACATTCGGTCATGTATTTTATAATCCTGACCTTATTGCTTTTTACGGATTCTGCTATTTCGCTTAATAATATTCTGTTGCTTGCTGCCTGTTCCATCATTAGGGAAAACAATATTGCCTGAAGCGGATTTACTCCCAGCTTTCCTGTAACATAATTTATATTTTTTTTTCCTGTTTGTTGACATTTATCTATGCCCTGCTTTTTGGCAATATCCACGATTTTTTCTATATGATCCAGAATGTCCATTTTATAAAACTGAGCTTCGCTCACCTTGATTCCGGATCCCGTCCCCTTCGTTAAAAACTTTGATTTTATTCCATTTATTATTTTCATAACTTAAATATAACTTTTTAGTCATTCATAGAGTGATATAGTCAAAAAAGTAAAAAATTTTTTGGATTTATTATGTTAACAAGCGTTAGTTAGTAAAATTGGTTTTTTTTAAGCTTGACTATAAATTTGCTGCGGATGTACAATGGATTTTGGCAGATTATCTTTTTTTAGGGGTATAAAATGAAATTATTTTCAAAAATCCTGATATTTTCCGTTTTAACAGCCTTCCTTTTTTCCTGTGCCGGCACTCCTGCAAGAAGCGAAAGGGAAGAAGCCATGGCTTATTTTGAAAGAGGCCTCGCTGCCTATGATGAAGGGAATATGGAAAGTGCCATAAATTATTATTCGATGGCAATTGAACTCTATCCAAATTATGCAGATGCGTATAATAACAGGGGAATTGCCCATCGTTTTGCCGATGATTTTGAAAGTGCCATTTCTGACTATACCTCTGCAATAAGGATTAATCCGGCATTTAATGTTGCGTATAATAACCGCGGGCTTACCTATTTAAGGATGGAAGAATATGCTAATGCCATTGCAGATTTTTCCGAAGCCATAAGAATAAATCCCGAGTATTCTCCTGCATTTCGCAATAGGGGAAATGTATATTTTGACATGGGAGAATTTAGTTCTGCAATCAGGGATTATACAGAATCATTAAGGATAAATCCTTCCCAGGCTGATGTTTATAACGACAGGGGAGTCTCTTATGACCGCATGGGAGATCTTGTCAATGCCGTTTTGGATTTTCAGTCCGCGCTGGAAATTAATCCCTCTCTTGAACTGGCGGCTGCAAACCTGGGAATAGTATTGGAAGAGCTTTCCAATGATGTAAATTTTCAATTTCAGCATAACAGGGGACTGGAATACTTTAATGATGGAGATCTGGACAGGGCAATACAGTCCTTAAGCGAGGCAGTAAGAATGAACCCCTTTTCTTCCATAGTGCATAATGACAGAGGCTATCTTTATTCACTTACAGGGGATTATTACAGGGCCATTATGGACTATAATGAAGCAATCAGGTTAAATCCGGATTACCTTCTTGCCTACAATAATAGAGGCATTGCCTATACCGACATTGGGGATCATAGACAGGCTGTATCGGACTATACCCAGGCTCTGAGGATAGATCCCGAAAATTTGGCTTCGCGGTTTTACAGGGGCCTTGCCTATCTTCATATCGAAAATTTTCCCGCTGCCATAGAGGATTTTACCATAATTATCAGGGATAGGCCGGATTTGGCGGAACCCTTTAATAATAGGGGGCATGCATATTTCCAGATAGGTGATTTTGAAAGGGCACTTTCCGATTTTGAGAGCACCCTTATCATAGATCCCGAACATGAGCATGCCCTAAGGAACCTTGATATTACAAGGAGAAGACTGGGACTGTAATGGAAAAAATTTTTTATGGCTAAAAACGATTCCGGGAGAGTGCTGGAAGAGATCTTGAGGAGTCCGGAATTTGCGCCTAACATTGTTCTGGAAAAGCTCCTTCCTTCTTCAGACGGCTCCTATGTTCCCTTCCCAAAGAATCTGGACAGCTCCATTTCCGCCGCCTTAAAAAAACGCGGAATAAATAAAATATATACCCATCAGGCGGAAGTCTTTGAGAATGCGGCAAGGGGCTTTCACACCATTGTTGTTACTCCCACTGCATCGGGAAAGACCCTATGTTATAATCTTCCGGTATTAAACACATTAATAAGGGACAATACTGCAAGGGCTCTCTATCTCTTCCCTACAAAGGCTCTTTCCCAGGATCAGCAGGCAGAATTAAATGAGCTGGTCGGTATCGAAGGCAAAGACAACAAGAGTAAAGACAGCAAAACAGGGAAGGCCGGGAAAAGCGGCAAAGCCGGTGACAGCAGGGAAAGTAAGGGCAGCGAAATTCCCATTAAAGTTGTTACCTATGACGGGGATACACCAGATAGTTTAAGGGTATCTGCAAGGGATACAGGACGGATTATCATTTCCAATCCGGACATGCTTCATGCCGGAATTCTACCCAATCACACAAAATGGGTAAAGTTTTTTTCCAGTTTAAAATACATCGTAATAGATGAAGCACATACCTATAGGGGTGTCCTTGGAAGCCATGTTGCGGATTTAATACGCCGTCTTAAACGTATTGCCGCATTTTACAATTCAAAACCTGTTTTCATCCTCTGTTCTGCCACAATAGGCAATCCGAAGGAATTGGCGGAAATTCTTACAGGGGAAGAGGTAAACCTTGTAGACAATAACGGAGCACCGCGGGGCGAAAAGCGGGTAATACTTTACAATCCTCCCATTGTGGATTCTGTGCAGGGAATAAGAAGGAGTGTTGTAACGGAAAGCCGAAGATGGATGCTCTCTTTTTTAAAGGGCGGAATTAAAACCATTCTCTTTGCACATTCGCGGATAAGAACGGAACTTGCAGCAAGCTATGTAAACAGGGATTTGGAAAATATATATACCGACAATAGCAGAATAAGGGTGGAAGCCTACAGGGGAGGGCTTTTGCCTAACGAAAGAAGGGAAATTGAAAGGGGCTTGAGGGACGGAAGCATTCATGGCGTGGTATCGACTAACGCACTTGAGCTTGGCATAGATATTGGAGGTCTGGATGCCTCTGTTGTTGCCGGTTTTCCAGGCTCCTTTAATTCCTTTTGGCAGCAGTCCGGAAGGGCGGGAAGAAGGGGAGGAACCTCCGTTTCCGTATTTGTTGCTTCTTCCTCTCCCATGGATCAGTTTATAATGAATGATCCGCAGTGGTTTTTCGGAAAAAGTGCCGAAGAAGCCAGACTGGATCCCGAAAATCCCTATATTCTTTCCGATCATATCAGGTGTGCGGCCTATGAACTGCCGTTCAGGGACGAGGTTCTGGAATCCGGAAAAGACAGCTTCCCTGCCGATTCCGCCCTTCCGGTTCTGGAATTCCTGGAAGAAGACGGCATTATACGCCATAGCACCGGCGGAAAAACAGGCCGCGGAAGCTGGCATTGGTCGGATCGTTCATACCCTGCTGAAGGAATCAGTCTTCGATCTGCAACCATAGACAATGTTGTAATAATAGATGCTACAAAGGGCAGGAATTCCGTTATCGGGGAAATGGACAGGCCGAGTGCCAAAGAGTTAATTTTTGAAAATGCAGTTTATATGCACAGGGGCCGTCAATATCTGGTAGAAAAACTGGACATTGCAAACCGTAAATGCATTGTAAGGGAAGCTGAGGTAAATTATTTTACGGACGGACTTGTAAAAACAGATATTAAGGTTTTAACAGAGGATCAGAACTTTGCCTATTCTTCTGCAAGGGGTGTTATTGGTGATGTGCTTGTAAGATCCCAGGTTGCTAAGTTCAAAAAGATACGCTTTAATTCACATGAAAATATCGGTTACGGAGATATTAACCTACCCGAAGAGGAAATGCAGACAAGAGCCCTTGTCCTTTTGTTTGACAGAGATTCAAAGGGAGGAAAACTTCTTGCCGGTATGGATGAAGCAGCCGCCGGAATGACTCTTGCAGGAGCAGGCTCTCTGATTAAAATGATTGCGCCTGTTTATCTCCTCTGCGATTCCAGGGATCTGGGTGTGGCAGAAAGGGTAAGAGATACACATTTTGGAGTAAGTGCAATTTATATTTATGATAAATATCCCGGCGGGACAGGACTTTCTGAAAGTCTTGCGGAAAAGGCCGGAGAACTTTTTTCGCATATCAGCCTGGTTGTGGAGCGATGTCCCTGCAAGAGCGGCTGTCCTTCATGTGTCGGCCCTGAAGCCAACAAGAAAGGAACCGGGGATTTTCTTAAGGCTTTGAGCAAAAGAAAATGAGCCAAAACTTAAAAGCCAGACTTTCCAGAATAAGAAATACAAGCAAGTCTCCTCCTTTAATTGATGATATTATAAGTGATGAAATAAGTGACGAAAAAACATTTGATAAAAATACCTGGCCCGGTTGGGAAAGGGAAGGAAATTTTGTTTATAAAAGAAAACTATTCAGAAAACTTCCCCATTTTATTCCTTCTTCATTTTCATCATCATTATCCCTCTTGCTTCCTGATTTAATCCCTTTTTGCAAAAATAATTCGGATATCTTAATTCATATTGAGGATTTGCTTTTTTTTGACATAGAAACCACCGGACTTTCCGGGGGAGCAGGAACAATAGCCTTCCTTGCAGCATTTGGCCGTTTTGCCAAAGAAGGCATTCATATAACACAGTACCTGCTCCTGGATTATCCAGGTGAAAACTGCTTTTTGGAAGAAGCATTGAAGGAATTCGAATCATCCAATAATGGAAGCAATTTTCCCATCCTTGTAACATATAACGGAAAATGCTTCGATACCCAAATTTTAAAGAGCCGCTGTTTTATGAATGGGTTTGAGCCTCCTTCATTTAACCATGCAGATCTCCTGCATTCTGCAAGACGCTTATGGAAAAAACTGCTTCCGGACTGTTCACAGGGAACCATAGAGGAGAGGGTTCTCGGTCTTGATCGCAGCGGAGACATACCGGGAGCCTTTGCGCCGGAAATATGGTTCTCTTTTTTAAAAACAAATGAAAACGCAGACTTGCTTAAAATTTGTGATCATAATGTGCTGGATATTTCCGGTTTATCCTGTTTATTCCTTGCCATGGCGGAAATTGCAGATGATCCATTTATGGCCATTAAAAACATCCCCTACGATACAGAAGCCCTTGCCATTTTATTTTACAGAAATTTCAGAAAAAACCCCACGCTTTATAATGAGGAAGAGAAGGGTATAATGGAACTCCTTATGGAAAGAGCTGCAAGGAATTCCTTCCTTCCTGCCGCGATCATCCTTGCCATTGAAGCGGAGTGGAGTCTGCATAATTATGATCTTGCCCTGCAATATACCGAATATGCATTAATGGGAAGCTCCCTTACAGAAAGCCAGATGGAAGAGCTGGGTAAAAGAAAAAAACGCCTTTTGGGAAAAATGGAAAGAAATTCTTGACAGGGTAAGACTATATTTCAGAGACATCCTTCCCCTTCTCATATTTTTAAAAATATGGCATATTTTAGCCGGAGGATAATGTGTACAAGACTGTAGACCCAAAAGTTAATTTTCCCAGAATGGAAGAAGAAATACTCGCATTCTGGAAGGAAAATGCAATCTTTGAAAAATCCATTTCCAACAGGGAAGGAAATGATGAATTTGTTTTTTATGACGGCCCCCCCTTTGCAACGGGACTGCCCCATTTCGGACATTTTATTCCAAGTACCGTAAAAGACATTATTCCCCGCTATAAAACCATGAAGGGCATGAAGGTAGAACGCCGTTTCGGCTGGGACTGTCATGGTCTTCCCATAGAGAACCTTATTGAAAAGGAATTAAATTTAAATTCCAGAACGGAGATTATTGAATACGGAATTGCCGAATTTAACGAAGCATGCAGGGCTTCTGTTATGCGTTATGTGGATGAATGGCGGCAGACCATTACCCGCCTAGGCCGCTGGGTGGATTTTGACAACGATTATAAAACCATGGAAAACGATTACATGGAAAGTATATGGTGGGTGGTAAAATCCCTCTGGGAAAAGAACCTTATTTATGAGGGCTACTATGTTCTGCCTTATTGCCCAAGATGCGCTACCGTATTGTCCAACCACGAACTTAACCTTGGCGGATACAGGGATGTTCATGATCCATCCATAAGCGTGAACTTTAAAATAAGGGATGGCGGCCCCCTGTTAAATTCCAAAGATGAACAGGGTAGGGCAGCACTTTTTTTCCTTGCCTGGACCACAACACCATGGACCCTGCCGTCCAATCTGGGTCTTGCACTGGGAGAAGATATAGATTACGTGCTTGTAAAGAAAAATTCTTCCGATGAATACTTTATTCTTGCAGAAGCCAGATTGCCGGAATATTTCCCAAATGAAAGTGAGTATAGCAGGATCTGGAGCAGGAAAGGAAAGGAATTGATCGGCATTGAATATGAGCCAATATTTCCATATTTTTCATGGGCACGCGAAAATAATGCCTTTAAAACGGTTTCCGGCGATTATGTAACAACAGAAAATGGAACCGGAATTGTACATATTGCTCCGGGCTTTGGAGAGGACGATGCCAGGGTCTTAAAGGGGAGCGGAGTTCCTACCATATGTCCCGTGGATGCCGAGTGTAAATTTACCTCGGAAGTGAGTGATTTTGAAGGTCTCTTTGTTAAAGATGCCGACAAGGGAATAATCGAAAAACTTAGAGCGGAAGGAAAACTCTTTAAAAGGGATCAGATTTTACATGCCTATCCCCATTGTTGGAGATGTGAAAGTCCCCTGATATACAGAGCCATTTCGTCATGGTTTGTAAGGGTGGAAGAAATAAAACAGGATCTTCTTGATGCAAACAACCAGATTCACTGGGTGCCGGAACATATAAAGACCGGCCGTTTCGGTAAATGGCTGGAAGGTGCCAGAGACTGGGCCATTAGCCGCAATCGTTATTGGGGAAACCCCATTCCCGTCTGGGTATGTCCCGATTGCGGTCATAAGCTATGTGTGGGAAGCAGGGAAGAGCTAAGGGAATATTCAGGCACCTATCCTGATGATCTTCACAAGCATTTTGTAGATAATATTACAATTCCCTGCTCTAAATGCAAGGGAACAATGAAAAGAATTCCCGAGGTGCTGGACTGCTGGTTTGAATCAGGCGCAATGACTTATGCACAAAACCATTATCCCTTTAAGAACAAGGAATTTTTTGAGAATCATTTTCCTGCCGATTTTATCAGTGAAAGTCTGGATCAGACAAGGGGCTGGTTTTATACCCTTATTGTTCTGTCAGCCGCTCTTTTTAAAAAGCCTGCATTCAAGAACTGTATAGTCAGCGGCATAGTGCTTGCTTCTGACGGAAGAAAAATGAGCAAGAGCCAGAGAAATTATACGGACCCTGCGGAAGTAATTAATTCTTATGGGGCGGATGCGGTCAGGCTCTTTCTGGTTCATTCCTCCCTGCTTAAGGCTGATGATCTTAAGTATAATGATGAAGGTGTAAAGGATGTGTTAAAAAGCATTATTTTACCATTATGGAATGCTTATGGTTTCTTTGTTACCTATGCAAATATAGACGGGATAAGTCCCGTGGGTGCTCCGGAGCATCCATCCAATCCTTTGGATAAATGGATACTCTCTCTTTGCGAAGCCCTTGTAGAGAAATGCAGCCTTGCTTTGGATTCCTATGATCTTTCCAAAGCTGTGGATCCAATAGTGGAATTCATCGATCTTTTAAACAATTGGTATATTCGCCGCAGCCGCCGGCGTTTTTGGAAAAGTGCAAAACCGGAAGATGACAGGGATAAGCTGGAAGCTTATGGAACCCTATATGCAGTATTAAAAACACTTATAAGCGTTGCCTGTCCCTTCATGCCCTTTACAACAGATGCTATATGGATGAATTTAAGAAATCCTGCCGATCCGGAGTCTGTCCATTTATCGGATTTCCCGGTATACCGGGATGAATTAAGGGACAGGGAGCTGGAATTTCGCATGGCGGCAGTTCAAAAGGCAGTTTCCATGGGTAGGGCTCTTCGTTCACAATACAATATCAAGGTAAGACAGCCCTTAAAAACAATAGAGCTTGTTACTCCTGATTCCAATGAGAAAAATGTTCTTTTGGAAATGGAAGACATAATCAGGGAAGAGTTAAATGTAAAGAATGTTGTTTTCAGGGACAACGAAGAGGATTTGGTTGAATATGAGGCGAAAGCCAATTTCAGGGTTCTTGGCAGGGAGCTCGGGAAGAACATGAAAAGCGCTGCGGACAGAATTTCTGCTCTTTCCCAATCAGAAATAAAGTCCCTGCTGGAAGGAAAAATCATTTCCCTGGATCTTGATGGAATAAAGATCGATTTAAATCTTGACATGGTGGAAATCCGTAGACTGGAAAAAGCAAATTTAAGGATAATTAATGAAGGAACCCTTACCCTTGGCTTGGACACCGAAATAAGTGAAGAGCTTTCCATGGAGGGAGATGTAAGGGATCTTGTAAGGGGTGTTCAGAATCTTCGAAAGGATAGCTCTCTGGAAGTAATAGACAGAATTAATCTTTATTTATTTGGAACGCCTAAATTAAAAGCTGCCTTCGAAACCTTCTCCAGCTATGTATCATCTGAAACCCTTTCGGTAAAAATGGAATGGACAAAGGACTTGCCCCAAAACATGGAATGGATTGAAATTGAAGCTTCCGAAGACAAATGGCAGGTAAGAATTGAAAAAGCCTGAGTGCCCGGTTAGTAAAATTAAATGCCGATCATTATTCCTTTTTCTTGGCATTGTTTTTTTTATGTCCTGTGCCACAGTTCCCAGATTTTCCATGCAGGAAGAGGGGCATGAATTTTCCCTACTGCCCGGCGGAGGTTTTGTATATTTTTGGGTGGACATAGGCAGTGGAAGAAGCCTTGTCGATAATATTTTTTTTGGCGGGGGCAGAAGTGATATTGATGATATTTTAAACAGAACCAATAGTGCCGCTGCCGTTGTTTTTAACCCTGAAGAAGGCAGTCAAAGGAGTTTTTTCCTTGCGGCTTTTGGCTCTTACCCCCGTTCAATGGCAAATTTTTCCTTTTCATTTTCCAGGGATTGGAGAACCCAAAGATCCTCTACAGGCAGCCGTTACTGGCATTCGCGCACCAGTTCCCTTTCTCTCGCACTTGCTGGGAACATGGTTCTTGTCTCTGATCACGATCCCTTCGATGTCCCTGTAAGGAATGTCTCTATACCTGCTGGCTTTATAGATTTTCGCAGAGACAAGGCATTGGCAGGTTGGATTGATGACCCGCTCGAATTTTTTGATAATTTACTGGAATCCATGCAAATCCCTGTAAGGATTCCTGCCGAAGGTCTTTATTTTGGACTTGCATCCCTTCCCAATGCCCATGATGCCGACACTGAAAAACAATGGGAAATGACAATGCATATTAGGGTGGGCTCTGACAGGGATGCCCGGACATTTCAGGGTCTTTTTAATATAGCTATGTTATTTTTCCGTCCCGTTCCCGGAATGGATATGACAACAGAATTACTTCTTTCGTTGTTAATGGCAAACCCCATACAACAGAGTGAGGAATTTTTAATACTGAGATCCCCTCCAATGAATGAAGCTGCCCTCTCTTTACTTTTTGGAATTTTTTCTATATCATCAGATCATATTTCTATTTATTAAGCGGGAGAAAGAAATGCCGACTTACGGATATGAATGTAAAAGCTGCGGACATAATTTTGATGTTTTTCAGAGCATGAAGGATGATCCAATAAAAACCTGCCCTGAATGTGAAAAACCTGTTCGCCGCCTGATTAACGGCGGCAATGGGGTAATTTTTAAAGGCAGCGGTTTTTATGTTAATGATAAGGGCTCCCAAGGGAGCGGCTCCAAAGGGAGCGGCTCCAACGGAAGCAGCTCCAGTAATGAGTCTAAAAGTGAAAGCTCAAGTGCCCAATGCGAGAGCTGTCCCATGTCCTGTGCAGCAGGCAGTTAAGTAAGCATTTTTATCAGAAATTTTTTTGGCAAAATTTTCCAAACCGGATAATAAAAAAGCTCGTTTCTTCTGTGAGAGCTGCGGCGAAGAAGTGTCCAGGGATGCAAAGAAGTGCCAAAAATGCGGGAAATCTTTTTCTTCTGTCCGCTGCGGCTCCTGTGATTTTGTCGGAGAGGAAGACCTTTTTTTGGATGGCTGTCCTGTCTGTGGTTACAGGGTTGAATCTCTACCCGGCCAAAATATCAATAAACAAAAAAAATATCCGGTGGAAAAAGAACCTTCAGGGAAACTGGCTCCCTGGGTATACTTTTTAACCATAGCTGTTTTTACTGCAATTATGGCTGCTCTTTTAATTTATCTTTCCTGAAAGCCTTTCCCGGAAGCCAGACAGCACTGCCAATTTTCCATTTAAATGAGTAGGCCTTAAATGAATAAGCTGGTTCAATAAGATAAATATGCAGATTTGCCAAATAAGCAGAACGGAAAGTGGAGGAAAAGTCCTGACCGGTTTCTGTTAACAGGTTTTTTAATTTAATTACTTCATCCATGGAATAGGATATTGCTGAACAGATCGTTACCGGTTTAATTAGGTCAAGACTCTTTATTCTTGCAGTTTCGGGAATGTCTTCATCTACAATATTAATATCCAAACCCAATCCAAAAAAAAATAAATTATCCTCTTTTTCATTTAACCCACGGGTGAATGCAGGAGGCACCCATAATAATTTCTCGTATTTATTCCTGATATTTAATGAGAGTTCCTTCATTTCTTCCTGAGTAAATGAAGATGAAATGCGGATTAGAGGAGCGCAGAGGGGGAAGGAATGAGCACCCAAAACATTATTGGAAAAAAGCCTGTCTCTAATTTGGACGGGATAATTTAAACTGTCTCTGTGGGGAACAAGTATGACATAACTGATTTTCTGTGGTATACTCATATTAATTCCGATAAGTAAATTATAACAAGGAAGCACAATGAAGTATAAGACCAAATTACTTGTAGACCGTTTTGCAGAGATTATTTCCAAATGGCCGGGCATAGAATGTGTGTCCCTTAATGAAGCTGCATTGCCCGATACACTGGATCCGTATTTTGCATTGATTATGGATATTTATTACATGAACGAAATCCCTTCTGCCAATGAAAGACAGCTTCTTTACGGCGATGATATTGCAGCTTTTGAAACCACAGAAAAGAACAATAAAACACAGGGGTATAAGGATCGTTTTCTTATAGGTGATATTCCGATAAGGCTGGAATATAAGCCAATTAAAATGGCGGAAGATTTAATAGACATAGCCGACAAAAAACTCGATTCCCTTTGGTTAATCAAGGATTCGGGAACCTATGGCTTTTACAGGCTTGCCCATGGAGAAATCATTTTTTCCCGAAATGACTGGATTGTAGGAATCAGAAAAAAACTGTCTTCGCTTGGCAGGGAATTTTGGAATATTATGAGAAATGCCCATGAATCCAAAATGGAGCATTTTCTGGTGGATCTTGCATCTGCCGTTATTCAGGGAGATGATTTTTTCTATCTTATTTCCAGCGCCGGTTTTATTAAGAATGCCTGTTTGGCTCTTTTCTGCATTAATAGCCGTTTTGAACCTTCCCACAGAGCCTATAATAAACAGGTTCTGGAATTAAAAGAGCTTCCCGATTCCTTCCGCGGCTATTTTGAAAATTTTATCGGAAACGATCCATCCATGACAATGGAAAGAAAATATTCCCTGGCTCAGTTAATTGCAAGGGGAATAGTTTCCCTATGATTAAAATTGGGCATAACGGGAAGGAATCTGCAAGGAAGGGTTTTTTAACCCTGATTATTTGCTTTTCCTTTTTAACAATTCTCTCCCTTACAGCTTTTTTTTCCTGTTACGGAAATTCCCCCGGCTCGCCTTCAGGCACCGATGTCATTCCGGCGAATGAGACTGTCATGACTGCCAATGAGGCTGTTATTCCGCCGCAGCCTGCAATAAATCCTCCGCCGCCCGTACAGAATTCTTCCGTGCAGCAGGAGCAACCTGCCCCCGATCCCTTTCCGCTCCTCCTTCCTGTACCAGCCGATCCCGGAGCAATTCTTTCCCGTCCTATAAACTCCTGGAGGGATTCCCGTTATGAGGTTTTTTCATGGGACAGGTTTCCGGAAATCCTGATCTATGATACAGCCGATTATGCTATACAAGACAGGCTGTTCAAAAGGCTTGCCTTTTTTGTGGAAAAAGACGGCTTTAGGGGACATATGGCGCATGATGCGGAAATTGCGCATCTTCACGGCTGGAATGCGCATAATTACAGAGCCGAAGATCTTGCTGTTTTTTTTCAGACGGCAAGGGATACAAATTTTCCCCTTCATCCTGAAGAGTGGGAGCTCGAATATATCCTTCTTATGTCAGGTATTTTAAGATGGAGTGCAAATTCTCAAATTGTTCCGGGCAGGGGTGCCGTACTTTCTATTTCCAGAGAATCGGACAGGGTTAATACCACTCTGCGTCCCCGCTTTATGGCGCACGAAGGTTTTCATGGTCTTTATTTTATAGATGAAGACTTCAGGCAATTCAGTTATACAAGATGGAATGCCTTTCCCGATTTTGCAAAAACATTTCTTTTAGCCTACTTTAATATACAGGCCTATGATCTGACCAATGAATACCTTGTGGTAAATGAATTTATGGCTCATATACTCCAGTTTTCCGTTGCAAATGCTCCCTGGTATTTTGGGGAGCATCTTCCAAACATAGTTTACAGTAATTCTGCGGCTTTAAGAGCCTATCTCCCGGAAAGGACGGAAAGAACAGGGGAGGGAAGGCTTTTCTGGCCGGATCTTGCAGCTGTCTTTACCGCGGAAGCAGAGGTTTTTTCCGAATATGTTAATTATAGATGGGGACTTGCGGCAGGCAGGGTCTGGAATTAAAAATCCAGTTTAAAGGCAGGCTGCCGGTTTTTATTCATTTCGAATGAATTAATTTCCATATTAAACCTGCGTTCAGCTTCCAGTGAAGAAGGCGGCCCATGTCCCGGCAGAACTGTATAATTTCCGGGAAGTGAAAACAATTTGCTTCTTATTGCATTAACCTGTGTTGCCGCCGCATAAAGGCTGGCTGTGGTTCCCATAAGACCCGCTGAAAGTGAGTCCCCGGTAAATAATAAACTGTCTATTTTAAAAACAGCCGAGTCCGCTGAATGACCCGGAATGGAAATTACCTCGGTTTTAAAGGGGCCAATATTTATTGATTCTCCATCCTTTACAAGAATGCTTTTATGATCGCTTATCAGGGGATTAATTGCATAAATTTCCGTATTGTAAATTTTTAATAAGGTTTTTACACCCCTTACATGATGTGCATGATCATGGGTAATCAATATTCCCTTAAGGGTATAGGAATTATCTTCCATTATTCCAATAAGGTTTGGATCTATGGTTCCCGGATCTATAACAACGGCTTCATTATCCTTTCCCAGTAAATAGCAATTACTGAAACCAGAAGGGCAGTAATGAAAAAATAATTTCACCAGTGCTGCTCCATCTCGAAAATGGCATCTGCTGTATTTGAGGATTTATAGGAAATGGTCTCTCTGCGGGATTTCCAGAAATTACTGCGCTGAAGATTGCAGTCTATAAAATCCGACCTTGCTATATTTGCATCAATAAAACGGCTATTATACAAATTTGTTCTGTTAAAGGTGGAATCCGTTATTAATGCTCCTCCAAAATTTATGTTTACCAGCTCCGATCCTTCAAAGGTGCAATCCCTTATTGAAGCACCTGCCATGGAAAGAAACTGTAAATCTCCATTGGAAAAATCACAAAAAGACAGGGAAGCGAAATCAAAAAAAGTCAGTCTCATGTTTGCTTTTGTAAACAGGCACATGCTAAAGGATGCGCCGGAAAAATTACATCCATAAAAATGCCTGTTGGAAAAATCCACTCCTTCAAAATGAAGTCCCTGCGCGGAAATATCTCTTACTATATTTTGCTGAAGAATATAATCCACAAGCCTTTGGGCATCGTCGGCGGAATTTGCCGAATGGATGGAACATAGTGCCGATCCCGAAACTGCAGGACGTCCGCATCCGGCGGCACAGAAATTCAAAACAAACATGGACATCAGTATACAGGAATAAAAAGATATTGAGTAGTAAGCATAATAATAGTATGATTAATTATGTGCTGGTATTGCGGTAACCCTGTAAAAGATCCCGAACCTCTGGGCAGATCCCTTAAATGTGCCGACTGTGGAAAGGATCTGCGCTCTTGCAGGAATTGTTCTCATTTGCTTCCAAGCGGATGCAATGAAAGCTCTGCCGAAAAACCTTCAGATCCTGACAGAGCCAATTTCTGCGACTGGTTTTCCCTTAACCCAAAATTCCGGGAAAAAACATCCGGAGAAGAAAAATCCATTAAAGCCGGTATTTCTGCCAAAACGGCTTTTGATAATCTGTTTAATTAGGTTTTTATGAAAGAGCAGAGTGTGGTTTTTTTGGACTCCGGAATTGGTTCCATTCCCTATGCAGAACTTTTTCATTCCCGAAATAAAAATGAAAGATTGATAATGATCGCAGACAGGGAGAATTTTCCCTATGGTCCAAAATCCAGGGAAGAATTAAGCTCTCTTTTACTTTCGCTATGTAATTTAATTGTAAATAAATTTCATCCAAAATTACTGGTAATTGCTTGTAATACCGCTACCATTTCCGCAATTGCAGAGATAAGAAAAGCCTTTCCATCACTGCCCATTGTGGGGACTGTTCCTGCAATTAAGCCTGCTGCCCTTGGAAGCAAAAAAAGATGCATTGCTGTTCTTGGTACACGCCGCACTGTGGAAGAACCCTATATAACGGAGCTAATATCAGAATTCGGGTCGGATTGCACATTAATAAAAAAAGCGGCTCCCGATCTTGTGGAATTTGTTGAACATGAATGGCTGGATGCAGATGCAAAGAAGAGGCTGGAAACAGCGAAATTCTGGACTGACATGCTTGTAAAGGAAGGAGCGGATGCAATAGTGCTCTCCTGTACCCATTTCCTTCTTTTACAAAAAGAATTTATTACCTCTGCCAATGATATGGCAATTATTTATGATTCCCTTTTTGGTGTGGTAAAAAGAGCAGAATCTTTACTTCAAACAGAAAATGCACAGCCGGGAATTGAGAGAGGGTTTGAGAGCAGGTCTGAAAGCAGGGAGGAAAAGAAACCTGTAATGATTGTAACAGGAAAGGAGAAACCTGCCTTAAACTGGGAAAGAATTTGCGCTCATTTTAAATTCGATCTTGGAGAGAACCTTATTACATGAAGGGTCTTGTAATCAGAAGCTCAAAAAATAATTTTACAGTACGCTTGATAGATAATGGTCTTCCCCGGGAGCTGGAATGCAGCTTAAAGGGAAAGATCCTGAAGGATGTTGTAGGTTTCTATAATCCCCTTGCCTGCGGAGACATTGTAGAAGTAGATGAAGAAAAGGCTCTTATATTAAGTCTGGAACACAGACGTAACAGGTTTGTACGCTATAATCAAAAGGGGCAAATGCCCCAGCTCCTTGCCGCCAATGTCGATCTTGTATTATGCCTGTGCAGTATAGATTCGCCGCCCTTTAGGCCCCGTTTTCTAGACAGGTTATTACTTCAAGCGGATGTTTCAGAAATTCCCTCAGCCATTATATGCAATAAATATGATCTTGCAGAAAAGAAATTACTTGCCGATCCTGACATAGAAGAAAGGTTATCAGATTACCAAAGAATAGGTATTCCTGTCTTTCGCATATCGGTAAAAACCGGAATGGGAATGAAGGAATTAAGGGATTTTACCGAAGGAAAGTTTTCAGTTTTAACAGGGCATTCCGGAGTGGGTAAATCCAGTCTAATTAATGCACTGGTGCCTGATCTGGAAATAAAAACAGCCAAGGTAAATGAAAAGTATAATAGGGGGAATCATACTACCACTCAGAGTATATTGTATGATATTCCCGGAATGAGAGAGGGAACAAGAATAATAGATACCCCCGGAATCCGCCGTTTTGTTCCAATGGGGATTTTACCCGAAGAAGTAATTTTTCACATGAAGGAATTTGCAGCCCTTGCCGGACAATGCAGTTATGGGCTATCCTGCAGTCATATAACAGAGAGGGGCTGTAAAATAATGGAAGCCGTGGATGCCGGTGCCATTCACGAAGACCGGTATGAGAGTTACCTTAGGATTAGGGAGGAACTCTCCGGCAGGGAATATGCCGGGAAAATAACCGATTAATATGAATGAAAAAACTTTAAAATTACTTGAATTTGATATTATACGCAAGGATGCAGCCAGTCATGCATTAAGCGAAGAAGCTGCACAAATTATACTCGAAGAAAATCCATGTACCGACATGGAAGAAGTTATGCGGCAAAAATGGCGGACAGCTTCCATAATGGACAGGATGATTTTTTTGGGTGGGGAGCAGAGAGAAAGTCTGCCTCCTGTTTCTGCCCTTCTTCCAAAACTTTCAGTCGAAGGTTATATTCTAGAGATAGAAGAAGTATATGCAATTGGAATATTTATTAAAAGGGCGGAAGTATTCAGACAATGGTTAATGAAAAGCTATACTTCTCCTTCGGATTTTCCCGTTATTAACGAGAGTGCGGCCTCTCTTCCATCATGCAATAATATTGCAGGCGAAATTTTCAGAATTCTGGACAACGAAGGAAAGCTCCGTGATCTTCCGGAATTCAGGGCAATTCGGAGGAGAATCCAGAGCATAAAAAAAGATATAGAAGCTGCCGCATACCGCTATTTAAAATCCGAAGAAACAAGGCATATGCTGCAATCTGAACTTCCTTCGCAGCGTGATGGAAGGATGGTGCTTGCCCTAAAGGCGAATTTCAGGGGAAGGATAAAGGGCATTGTTCATGAAATTTCATCCAGCGGTCAGACCATCTTTGTAGAGCCGCAGGAAGCCGTGGAAAAAAACAATGAGTTATTGCTGGAAAACAGAAGGCTGGATACTGAAATTCGCCGTGTAATAAGGGAGCTGACAGGAAAAATTTCTTCAGGGTTGGACGATTTAATTATATTTCATAGGGGGATAATAGAGCTCGAAGTTATTAGGGCAAAGGCACATTATTGCAATGACAGAAAATATGTTTTTTCCACCGACAGCCCCCAAGGCAGAGATTTAGTTTTAAAGCAGGCAAGGCACCCTCTTTTGGGAAGAAAGGCCGTACCCATTAACATAAAAATGGAAACCGGAAAGAAAACCGTAATAATAACAGGCCCCAATACAGGGGGCAAAACAGTTGCCTTAAAGACACTTGGTTTATTGGCAATGATGAACCAGAGCGGTTTGGCATTACCGGCAGAGGAAGGAACCATGCTCCCCATATTTGATGGTATTTTTGCCGACATTGGAGATGAGCAATCCATTAGCCAGTCCCTATCTACTTTTTCTTCACATATGACAAATATTGCGGATATTATTAATAATACAACAGAAAACTCCCTTGTCCTTCTTGATGAGCTTGGATCGGGAACAGATCCGGAAGAGGGGAGTGCCATTGCAATGGCTATTTTGGATTATTTTATAGAATTAAAAACAAGGCTCCTTGTCAGTACACATCATGGCATATTAAAGAATTACGGATACACCAGGGAGGGAGTGGAAAATGCTTCCATGGAATTTGACAGTGAAACTCTTTCTCCCACTTTTAATCTTGTAATGGGTATTCCCGGAGAGAGCAGGGCTCTGGACATTGCCGCAAAAAACGGATTCCCCGAAAACATTGTTAATTCTGCAAGGGCTTATCTGGACGAAGAGAGGGCGGATGTTTCCGCATTAATTTCCGGATTAAAAAGCAAACACAGGGAACTGGATCTTGCGGTAAGGGCCGGAAAAATTGAAGAAGAAAAACTTATGGAAGAAAGACGCCTTGCCGACCTGAAAGAATTGCGGCTGAAGCAAAGAGAACTTCATCTGCGTTCCGAAAGTGCCGCAGGGCTTGGAAATCTGTTAGGCGAAAGCAGGAAAACACTGGAGAACCTTGTTAAGGAACTAAAGGAAGGGGAGATAAACAGGGAAAAAACCCTGAAGGTAAAGGATTTTCTTTCCAATCTGGATGAATTGGTCAGTAAGGAAAATGCTCTGCTGGATATACAGGAGAGGGAACTTGCAGAGGAAAGCAGAAGGTTGAATGAAGAACTGGAAGCCGGAAATGCCAATAGGTCATTCGGGAAAGGGAAGTCTTCCGGAAAAATAGAACCGGGTGCTTCAGTGCTTGCCGGGAAATTTAAAAGACCCGGAAGGATAGTCCGTTTGGATAAAAAAAATCAGGGTGAGGGAAGAGCCTGGATAGTGGAGACAGGATCACTAAAAATGAGTATTCCCGAAAATGAGATCCTCCTATTGGATCCGGAAGATAACCAAAAAAAAGGTTCGGCATCCTGGGATGCGGATCTTGCACCGCAGGCACAGGTATTTTTTGAACTAAATCTTTTGGGTATGCGTTTGCCGGATGCTCTGGATGCACTGCGAAAACAAATTGATGCCGCATTAATGGGAGGGCTTGGAGAATTTGCGGTGGTTCACGGGAAAGGAGACGGCATTCTAAGTAATGGTGTTCAAAAATATCTAAAGAATGATCCGAAGGTAGCTTCTTTTGCTTTTTCCAGACCTGAAAGCGGAGGCTTTGGAAGAACAGAAGTTATATTAAAAAGGTAATTAGTTTTCCAGGTATCCTATAGATTTTCTGTGATTAGTTTATTAATGTCTCTGTCAAGTTTTATCCGGACTTTTTTCAGGGATTCTGTAACAAAGAGAGCCGTATGACAAATTTCAATTAAGGTTCCGGGAACAATTTCCCCCTTAACCTCTATATAGGCATCTTCGTAATTATTCATATTTTCCAAAAGTATTGATATTTTTTCCTGTGTTCTATCCCGTTCTTCTTCCAGATCGGTCAATGTTTTCTGCATCTTTTCTTTCATTTCATCATTTACATTTTCCATTGCCGTTTTTACTCTTTTTATTTTTACGGAAAGCATTCTTAGGGTATTATTATTTTTTTCCCTTTCCTGTTCCTTTGTAAAATCCACTCCGCAGTGAATCTTTGCAGCCTTTCCTGTTATCTTGCCAAGACCTCCGCAGCTCAAGCCCTTAATGGCATAAATCTCTCCGCCTATAATACGTCCTTTCTCTCCCATTTCAAGAAATTCCATTGTATATATTCTGGAATTAATAATTTCCAGATCAACCATTACCCTGTCTCTGCAGGCAACAAGACAGTTTTCTATAAATTTTGCTCTGGTCTTTCCTCCCACCTTTACCATTGCCTTGCCTCTGCCAATAATGCCACCTGCAACATTTAAATCGCCCTTGGTACTTACATCAGTTATGTCGAAGGTCTGCTTGATATTTATCGATCCGCCTGAATGAATTTTAAAACCGTCGGAAACGGGACCTTCTATCATTATATCGCCGGGGAAAATGATATTTCCGGTTTTATATCCGACAGAACCCTTCACAATAAGGGATTCCCTCACACTTAATACACCCTTGCTCTGAATAAGCTGTCCATGTATTGCCGAAATCAGGTATTTTTCCTTCATCAGGGTGTTTTCACCCCCGCTTATATTAGCCTGTTTTTTGGTGTCAAATTTTACCTGTTCTCCCAAAACATTTATTCCGTCTTTCCCGGGAATACGTTTTTTATGTACAGCCAAGGCTTGTCCCTTTTTCACTATTATAAAGGGGCTCCTTTCCCTGTGATCAATCCTGCCTTTTTCGTTGGATTTCCTCCCAGATCGTCCAAGATAGGGATTTAGTTTAAAATGTTCCGGTATCTCTTCTTCCGGGCTAATTCCCCTGGCAATTAATACATCCATAACAATATCGTGATCATTTACACATTTTCTGAAAGCCCGGGATATTTCCATTCGGTTTATACCGTAAATAATCTTGTATTCATCTAAAAGTCTGCGAATATAATTCTGGTTTATTGGCTTGCCGTCAAAGCGGGAAGGATAGAAATCACCCCTGACTTCAAGGTTGTCTTCGGAAAAATTGAGGATAATTTTCCCGTCTGATTCATTGAATGAATTCAGAGTCATGAGCTTTTCCATATTATATTATCGTAAAAAATTTTTTATTTCTTCATAGTATTGTTTTTTCATTTATTTATTTGACAAATTCACCAAATAGGTTATTATGATAAAATAATCACTTTTTAGGAGGTTTCTTATGGCTGAAGGCCAGGAAAAAAAAGGAGAAGGTCTTGTAAAACCATATCTTGGTTTTCTGGATACCCACGTTTTGTTCAAAAAGCCGGTTAGCTGTCTTTTTGCAATTGTTCATCTGCTGGTACCTGTTTATTTCCTCTTTATGTTCATTCAATATGGACTTTTTTCATCCGGAGAGGGCGGGTTAATAGCAGCATGTTTATTTTTGCTGACAGTATTGGCTTTTGCCGGTGTCTTCTGTGCTTTAATATGGTGGCATAGACGGATTAACAGGGATGAAGGGCCAAAACCCTATAATAATTTCAGGCGTTTTATTCAAACCCTGGGAGAATCTCTTGGAACCTATGTAGCAATTGTAGTCTTTGGCGGGGTTATTTTCCTGATGATCTTCCTCCATGACACTTATTTCATAGTTACAGGAATGTTCCCCATTCCGGTTCCGCCCATTAATCTTGCCACTGCAGTGTATGGACCAATAATCGGAATTATTATCATTATTGCTACAAAGCTCCTTCTATTCCTTTTGGATCCGCTAATTTGGCTCGTTAAACAAATCTGGAAGCTCTTCGTACGTTTTGTTCTTTATGTCTACCGCCTGCTTACAAGCTGTGCAGTAACAGTGGAAAAAAACACTCCCTTCTGGATTGGCATTACCTGGCTGCTTGCCATAGCTGCCGTAGTATTCAGTATCATTCTCTGCTTTAAACAGGGCGGATTATTCGCTTCCCTGGCACTTGCCTTTTCTTTGGGCTTCCTTGGATATTTCCTGTTCAAGAGAAAACACTACGATTCCTGAATTTTTGGCAGGGCGGGGATTGTCTCCGCTCTGCCTCATCCTTTTTTTTTAATTCGGAGATCTAATGAAGGACAGGCAGGAACGTTTAGAAAAGATCCGTAAACTAATTAATATCAATAAAATCGGATCGCAGGAGCTCCTTTTAAGCCATCTTAAAACTGAAGGAATTAATATTACACAGGCAACCCTTTCAAGGGATCTGAAGTTTTTAAAAGCAGGCAGAATCTCTGATGAGCGGGGCTCATACATTTATTCCCTGCCGGAAGAAGAAAATATAAGAGAGCGTACCCATATACAGGATTTTTTAAAAGGTTATATTTCCATTGAATGGTCGGGAAATGTTGTTTTGGTAAAAACCTATTCCGGACATTCGGATCCTGTCAGTCTTGCGCTTGACAATATGGATTTAAACAGGGAAGTGCTTGGAACCATTGCAGGAAGGGATAATACCGTTGCCGTTTTTTTAAAGGAAGGAAAAAGCGGAGAAGATTTTATTAAACGCATGAAGGAAATAATTCCTGAACTGCAATATTGAAAAAAGGAGCAAATTAAATCATGAATTATATTAATCTGGATAAAACCAATGCTTTTAAAAAACTAACAGAGTTATGCCGCATGCCGGATAAATTTCTGGTAAAAAATTTACTTAACGCAAAGAGAATAAATGAAAATACTGTTCCGATGGCAGAGGGTTTAGTTTATAATTGGGCGGCAAAATCTGTTGATGATAATGTGATAAATGCATTGCAGGAACTCTCGGATGAGCAGGAATTAATTGCAAAATATAAAGCCCTTATGAACGGGGAAATTATGAATACAGGTGAAGGCCGAATGGTTCTTCATCATTTAATGAGAAATCCCAATGGAAAAACTCCGGAAGGGAAACCCGTAATGGAAGAAAAAAAGAGCAGGGATCTTGGGGATTTTTACATGAAGGAACTGGAAAGGGTCTATGCTTTTGCAGAAAAAGTCCGAAGCGGTGAAATTTCTCCTGCGCCGGGAAAAAGATATTCGGTATTCTGTCAGATAGGTATAGGCGGTTCCGACCTTGGACCCAGAGCCCTTTCCCTTGCATTGGAAAATTGGGCAAGGTCTGCCGGAGAAAAAACCCTAAGAGCGGAATTTATTTCCAATGTAGATCCGGATGATCCTTCTGAAGTTGCCTCCTCCATTCCTCTGGATGAGACCCTTTTTATCCTTGTTTCAAAAAGCGGTACCACTCAGGAAACCCTAACTAACGAGCTTTTCATAAAGGAAAAAATAAAAAATGCCGGATTGGATCCTGCAAAACACATGGTTGCAGTTACAAGTGAAACCAGTCCTCTTGCGAATAACCCCGGTTATCTGGATTCTTTTTACTTCGATGACTATATTGGCGGAAGGTATTCTTCCACTTCTCCTGTGGGAGGTGTCATTCTTTCCCTCTCTTATGGAAGCAGGGTTTTTAAGGAATTCCTTGCCGGTGCACATTCTGCAGATCTCTCTTCTCTGGAGCCGGATATAAGAAAAAATGCCGCTCTTTTGGATGCACTAATTGGTGTTTGGGAAAGGAATTTTCTCTCCCTTTCTTCCACAGCAATACTGCCCTATAGTCAGGCTCTTTCACGCTTCCCTGCGCATTTACAGCAGCTCGACATGGAATCCAACGGCAAGAGGGTTAACAGGGCAGGAGAAGGTCTATCATATTCAACCGGACCCGTAATTTTTGGTGAACCGGGGACAAATGGGCAGCATTCTTTTTATCAATTATTGCATCAGGGAACAGATATAATTCCGCTTCAGTTTATCGGATTTAAAGAAAGCCAGAGAAAGGATGATCTTGTAATACAGGGTTCTACAGGACAGAAAAAGTTAAACGCAAATCTGGCAGCTCAAATTACTGCCTTTGCAATGGGGAAAGCAGACAGCAATGGAAACAGGAATTTTCCGGGCGGCATTCCGTCCAGTTTAATTTACGGGAATGTTCTTAATCCTGCTGCACTTGGAGTATTGCTTTCGCATTACGAAAACAAGGTAATGTTTCAGGGTTTTATCTGGAATTTAAACAGTTTTGATCAGGAAGGGGTTCAGCTTGGAAAGGTATTGGCAGGTAAAATACTGAATAAAACGGAAGCCGGCAGCTCAGGTGATCCTGTCCTGGATGCCTATGCAGCACTGCTTAATGTTTAATACTTTTGGTTTAATGATATCCGGTTAATTTTTGCATAGTGCTTCTGCAAAACGAACCATCATAGGGAAGTTTTCCGGAGTAAGCCGCATATAATTATCCTTTGGGCTGTTTAAAATCTGCCAGGTTTCCGGAATTGCATTATTGTTTTTTTTCTTCCACATTTCCGCATTAACAAGGATCTCTGCAAAGCCGGGATCCTTTTGCAGCTCTGTTCTAAGTTTTGCATATTCCCGGGAGGGAAGAACGGTTAAGGTCTGGGCTGCAAGGCCTGCCCTGAAAAAACCGGCATCGTCGGAGAGGGGAGTGGGTGCCAGATATGCCTTTGGCTTTCTTAAGCTTCCGGCTGCCTCCAGGGCTGAATTGCGGAGGCTGGCAAGGGATTTTCTGGTTTTTTCTCCCTCCCTGTATCCATCCCTTTTTAGGAGGTAATCAAGGGTTGTAGATATTATCAATGTATCTCCTGTTCCGCAAACATCAAAGCAAAAAATCCGGGATTTTTCCAGTTTTAATGTTTTTAATCCTGCAGCAAGGGTATAAGCTCCCTGGCTCATTATACCTTCTCCCGGTTTTAGTTCTTCCTTATCCGTAAAAATAATGATCCAGTTTTTTTCTTTTGTTTTTAATAAATTTATTGCGGCTTCCATAAGAATAAAAACACCTGCGCTATTATCATTCGCTCCGGGGCTTTCATCATACCTGTCGTAATGCGCAACTAGAATTACCGGGCTCTTATGGGTTCCTGTTCTTGATGATGAAGGTGCAATAATAAAGTGACGGTTGCCCGCAATTTCCGGAACCGAATATACAAGGCCTGTTTCGTTTAATATTTTCTTTAAGACAAGAAATCTGTCTATGCCCGGTTTAATAAAATCCAAAAAACAGCACCATGGCATTTCCTTAAAACTTATGCCGTTCATCTTTTAATGTATTTTATATATAAGCCATGGAGCTTTTCGGCCAGGGATGCAAAAAACCTGAAAATAAAACTCCTCTTATTGCCAAAGCGTTTGGAAAAATCCCTTGCCGCTTCCGATGCAGGGAATTCCATGCCGTTTTCCTTTTTTAAATAGTCCCAGTGCTGGACTATCCATACATAGAGATCCCCGGGACTTCTTCGGGGAAAGTTAATTGTAATCATTTCCTCCTTAATTAGTTCCATGATTGGAATGTATACAAAATGGAACCAGGAAAAAAGTGCCTCTTCAAAGGGAAGTTCTTCATTTTGGTTTTGGTTTAAATAATATTTATGAACCTGAATATGGTTAATTATTTCATCATAACGGCCGGGCTGGGTAAAATCCAAATCGAAATAACCGGTCAGCTCTCCAAAGGAGGTTTTTTCATAAAATATTTTTTTTTCATAATCTATAAGGGCCCGCTCAAGATCATCTGTGGTCATGGAAGGTTTTATTTCTATCTCGGTGGACAGGCTTATTACTTCGGCATCTATTTCTTCCACTCCCTGATAGCGTGCCACCGAAACCCTGTGATTTCCATCCCTTACAAAATAAACGCCGCCAATTTCGTATAGACGGATTGCCGGCAGGGGAATGTCCCTTATTCTTGCACGGTCTATGCTTTCCCACCTCTTTCTCATGAATTCCCTGCGTGGAAAAAAGTAGCGGTTAAAGTCCCTGTAACGGCCTTCGCTTCCGATTATTTTACTTATGGAAACTACCTGCATTCCCTTGTAAATTTCGCTTCTTGGTTTTAATAGATCCTTAACGGCATCAAAGGAAAGCAGATTATCTTTTTCTGCTTCCAGGAGGTGCTGAATTCTGGAAAGAAAGGCTATGTTTCTTGCACGGTTAAAATCATGTTCGGCCTGAACATGATCACTTAGATCATAAACCGACGGCATTTCAGTCTCCTGTATCTATGATGTAATGGCTGAAGGCATTTACCACAAGAGTATCCTGATATTTACTTGTCCTGATTTCCGAATAATCATACAAATGTATATGGCCATGTATTAAATATTTTGGTTTAAAAACGCGCATAAACCACAGAAAATCCTTAAAACCCCTGTGGCATAGATCCTTTTTATCATGTATCCCTAATGGAGAAGCATGGGTTAAAAGTATGTCCAGATACCTCCCCCTGAAAAGCTTATTAAAAAGCAGGGCGGGAAGGAGTTTTAAGATTCTTATCTTCATTTGGAAATTAGTAAACTGGTTTTCTCCATTGTTATACTTCATGGAACCGCCCAGCCCAGCAATAATTAAACCTTCCTCATACACAACCCGGGATTCTACATAATCCGCTCCATATTGGTGATGTTCAAGATCATACCTACCCCTGTTTTCGAAGAGATCATCATGCCTATAACTTGAAATTTTTTCCGTATGATGATTCCCGAAAACAAAGAGAACCGGCTTGTTCAATGTGGACATAATAAAGTCCAGATAATCCAGAGGGAGATCTCCTGCCGAAAGAACTATATCAACATCTGCATACCTTTCTTTCAGGCTGTTGGTATAGATCAAAGGATCAATTTGATCCGACACGCACAGGATCTTCATTACTTTTTGCTTTCTGACGATCCCTGTCTGTAATCTATATATTGGGTGAGCTTTTCTCCGACATCACGGAAGTTCTTTTTAACTGCATATATTTTGTCCCATTGTGCTACCGCTTTTGAAAAGTCCCGTGTTTTTTCATAACACATTGCAAGAAAATACCGTGCATAAAGGCTGTCCGGTTCCGAATCCTTTTCTATGCAGTTAATAGCTCTTTCCAGTTCCATTATTGCCTTTTCGATCATTCTTAATGACATATAACAGCTTCCCAGTTCTACAAGAGCCTGGAGCTTGTTATCCAGATCCCGGGATGCCTTTTCCAGATAGGGCAGAGCACCATTAAAGTCTTTGGCATCTTTTAAAATTTTCCCCATATAAATAAGAGCCGGACTGTATTGAGGATTAATTTTTAGGGAGGCTTCCATTTCTACCGTAGCTTCACGAATCTTCTTGGATCTATAAAATGTCATTCCTAGCTCGAAGCGGTATCTTAGTTCTCTTGGGTTTAAAGATGCCGCTCTGCCAAGGTATTGCTCCGCTCTGTCTGTTCTGCCTCTGGATAAAAAAAGTTTACCGCATGCGTAATAATATTCCGGATGGGATGGGTTCTTTTTAATTAAGAGAACATATTCTTTAAGTGCTTCTTCTTCCTCGTTAAATTTAGCATATAAAGAGGCAATTGTTTCCCTGAATTCTATTTCCGGGATGTTTTTGCCTTCAATGCCAAGACGGCTGGCACTTCTAAAGGCCCTGAATGCCTGTTCTTCCCTGTTATCTGCCAAAAAGGCCTTGCCTAATTTGTAATGTGCTTCCGTATTTTGCGGATTTTTTTCAATATCTGCCTTTGCCTGCCTTATTGCTTGATAGATCATCTTCTGGTTCTGCATTGTGGCAGCTTTTGCCGCTTTTTGCGGAAGAATTACCTTTTTTAAAAGGACAAATATTAAAACTACCGTTACAAGACCCAGAAAAACCGTAATTATGGGTGTTATATTCATTTTATCCCCTGTTTATAAATCTAATACTTGTATATTAAAGGTCCGATATTATAGTATTATAATGAAACGAATGAAAAGATCAAAGACATCATATATATTTATTATCGGACTTCTCTTCTGTTTTCCGGGTTTTCTTTTTGCTCAATCTTCATTTGCTTTGGCAGAAGAGCTTTTTATGCAAAACAGACCGCAGGAAGCCCTTAGACATCTGGAAGCTGCCGTAGCCGAAGATCCTGCCCATGTTCAGGCATTTCTATACCTTGGAATAGTGTATATTCAATTAAACCGGTTGGACGATGCCATTAGGGTTTATGAGCAAATTCTGCCCAGAAGCGGTTTTGAAGCACCAAGAATTGCCTTTAATATTGGAAATGCCCATTTTATGAAGGGTGATCATGCATTGGCCAGGATTTTTTATTCCCAGGCCATTGATCTAAACCCAAGATACGCTTCGGCATACCTAAACAGGGCAAATTCCTATATAAGAACGGGCGATCTTGTCGAAGCCATGGTGGATTACCAGGAATATCTGGTATTGGATCCCGGATCAGATCAAAGGGAGCCAATTTTAAGATTAATTTCCTTTATTCGAGAAGAGCAGGTTGCTGCAGAGCGTCTCAGGATAATGCAGGAAGAGGCTGCCAGGACAGCAGCACAGGCAGCCAGGATGGAAGAAGAAAGAATGAGAATAGAGGCAGAAGAAGCTGCCAGAATAGCCGCCGAGGAAGCCAGACTGGCTGCCGAAAGACGCAGGCTATTATTGGAAGAGGTAAATGAATCTTTACAGGCTGTTGGAGGAGATTCCAGGAGCTTATGGGCAGGAACTGAAGATCTGCATGAGTTCAGCGGTGATTTTGAATTAGACTAATTTAAACAAATTGATTAATTAAGCAAGCGTTACTGCCATGCTTGAGTTGAGGGAAAAAGATGTATATTGGAAATTTTTATATCGACAACAAAAAAGCCCTGATAATAGGTATTATTTTACTCTTTTTAATTGCCGGAGCCATTGTTTTCCTTCTTTTTGGAAGGGGAGAAGATGGATTTTTTTCCCGGACAGGGAATACATCAATTAATCAAACCGCCATTACAGAAGGAAACGATGTATATGTAATGTCCGAAAGGGAAAGGATAAGGGAAAATACCCTTAGCCTTATTATGGAATATATAGAAATGGGGGAATTCCAAAGAGCTTTGGATCTATTGGACAGACTCCTCATAGAAGATCCCGGGGATGAAACAGCCAGATTCCTTCGCTCCGAATCCATAGAGCTATTAAGAATAAGCCAAACCAATGATGCATCCATGAATGCACAGCCGCAGATCTCCTCTGCCGATAGGCTGGCGGAACTTGATGCCATGGTCAGGCTGGAAGAGCAGCGCCGCCTTGCCAGGGAAGAAGAAAATACCAGAATAAGGGCAGAAAATGAAAGATTGGCGGCGATTAGGGAAAGAGAGGCAGCCGAGCTTAGAGCCGCCGAAGATGCCAGAGCAGCCGAAGCAGCCGAAAGAAGGGCCGCTGCCGAAGCCGAAGAACAACGCAGTAGGCAGCAGCAGGAAGAACTTGCAAGGCTTTCACGCGAATTAAGGGCACAGATGGACAGGGCTCTGGATTTCCTCAGCGAAGGCAGAGCCTCTCTTACAAGGGGAGACATTGTTGGAGCTGAAGCTTCATTCGCTCAGGCCAGGAATAATATACCTGCCGGAGAGGACAGGTTTGCCGCACAGATAATTGCCGAAATTGCCGAAGCCTGGTATGGAATTTCCGATTCCTCTACAGCACAGGGCAGGGATGCAATGAACAGGGCAATGAATGCTGCCAGGGAAGCCATGGCATTGGACAGAAGTCAGGCACTGCCGCACTACACTTTGGGAAGGGTTTACAGGGATCTGGGTCAGTGGGATGATGCCATTGCATCATTTGAACAGGCTGTAAGACTTGAAGGCGACAATTTTATGTACCATTACGATTTGGCAAGATCTTATTTCAGTGTCAGGCGTTTTGCCAATGCACGGGAATCCTTTGATAATTCCATAAGGATAAACCCAAACTATGAGCCTTCCCATTATAATCTTGGAGGAACACTCAGGGCATTAAACAGGCAGCAGGAAGCACTTGCCGCTTTCCGCAGAGCTGTTGCAATAAGACCGGATTATTCCGTTGCTCACAGGGAAATTGGCCGCATCCTTTTTGGAATGGGAGATTTCCGAGGTTCTGTGGATGCCTATACACTGGCTCTTCAGTACAGTCCCAACGATCTTGCATCCATAAGGGAACTTGGAGTCTCCCAAAATGCATTGGGAAATTTTACCGAAGCAGAGTCCGCTTTTTCCAGAGCCCTTTCTGCAGCTCCCAACGACGGACCTACAAATTATAATATGTCCGTTGTTAAGCTTGCACTTAACAGAAATTCTGAAGCTCTCGAATATGCTTTTAGAGCATCCGATTCCGATCCTCAAAATGCTGTTTGGGCATATAATCTTGGAATGGCAGCAGAAGCTGCAGGGGACGAAAACACTGCCATAAGCGCATATGCCCGTGCAATAAGGCTTAATCCGGCCTATGTTAGACCCAGGGTTAATCTGGGAGGAATATATCTTGCAAATTCCATGCCCAATGAAGCTCATTCCCTTTTAAGCGAAGCTTTTCGTTTAGAGCCGGGCTCCTTTGAAGTTAACAATAATCTTGGTGCCGTCTATGCTGTAATGGAAAACTGGAACTCCAGCCTTGAACATTATCAGAGGGCAATTTCCATGGAGCCGGACAATGCCACTGTACGTCTTAATCTGGCTAGAGCCCATGCAGGAGCCGGAAATTTAAATCAGGCAAGGGACGAATACAGGAATTTAATAAGGGTGGATTCCTCTAACTGGGATGCCCTCTTTGAACTTGGAAAAACCTATACAAGCCTGGGCGATCATGTCATGGCGCAGGAAACCTTTCAGGATCTAATCAGGCGTAATCCAAACTACCATTCCCGTGCAGAAGCGGAAAGAATTCTTGCAGGTCTATAAGAAGCTTAACTTTTATAAAAATGGCAGGGGGAAATTTGTCTTTTCTTTCCTGCTATTGTTTATCTTTCTTTCCGGCTGTACTTCACTTAACCGTCAAATTGAAAGCTCACTTGATAGCTCGCTTGAAAGCTCGCTTGATAGCTTGATTGAAAATCCGATAGAAAACCTGATAGAAAGCTCGATAGAATTCCGGGCTGAAGCCGGAATACCCCATGAAGAGGAAGAAATTGCCGTTTCCCTCCCTGTGCCCGGCCGCCACGTTTACCTAACCTTTGATGACGGCCCTTCGCCTAACACAAACAGAATTCTGGATCTGCTTGCCCGGTACGGAATAAGGGCTACTTTTTTCCTTGTCGGGGATCATATTCTGGACAATGAATTTATGTCCTATGAAGATGCAGAGCGGATTGTGCAGAGAATACACAGGGAAGGACATTATATTGGACTTCATTCCATGAGCCATGTCATTGCCCGTCTTTACCAATCCCAAAATGCTGCAGAAAATTTTTACAATGAAATGAGAGAATTGCATGAACTTATTTACGAAATAACAGGAGAACAAAGGAGCTTTTTATACAGGGCGCCATACGGAACGAGGGGAATGTTTACAAGAGAACATATCAGGGTAATGTCCGGCTCCGGTTTTCTTGCCTGGGACTGGAACATAGATACAGAGGACTGGCGGGCAAGAAGCGTGGATGCAATAATGGAGAAGATTGCCGAAGATTTGGATGCCTACGATTCCCTTCCCCAAAATGCCGTTATTCTATTGCATGAAAGAAATATTACCCTGGAGGCTCTGCCCTTTATAATCGAATATTTTTTGGAGATGGATTATGTGTTTATGCACTATGTTCCTGAAAATCATTTTATGCTTAATTTGCTTCATAATCCCGGTATTTAGTTTTTATACTTCCGTTTTCCATTAATGCAATACTGTCGCAGAGGTAATGAACAAGCTCCATGTTATGCGAAATAAAAAGAAGGGCAAGGTTCAGGTTCCTGTTTAATTCCCTGAATAAATTTAAAATTTGCGCGCCCACAGAAACATCCAGGGCACTGACCGGCTCATCTGCAATAAGGAGTCCCGGCTTTAGCATAAGGGCAGCTCCGATGGAAATTCTCTGCTTCTGCCCTGAAGAAAGCTCGGCAGGCTTTCTTCTCCTGTATGTGCTGTTAAGACCGACAAGCTCAAGCATATGATCCGCCTGATACTCTCTTTCAGCCCTGGTACCGATTCCATGTGCCCTAAGCGGTTCTTCCAGTATCCAGCCAATAGATTTAACAGGGTTTAATGAAGCTGAAGGATCTTGAAAAACTGCCTGTACATCGAAGGCTCTTTTTTGCCTATCCTTAAAAGATGGTTTTTTGCCGTGGATGCTGCCTCTAACCAGGATCTCTCCCTTATAATCTATTAAACCCAGAATACATTTTGCCAGAGTGCTCTTACCGCAGCCGGATTCTCCAACAAGACCGAAAATTTCGCCATTGTGAATTTGCATATTCAGGCTGGAAAGAACAGGTTTAATTTCTTTTTTTCCGAAAAGCCCCAAATGTCTTGTAATATACTCATTGGAAAGATTCCTTACTTCAAGGAATACATCATTATTGTTACTCATTTAATATACAATGGCTCCGGTGGTTTTTACTTATAATTCTTTTTTCCGGGAATTCATTTTTACATTCCGGAAGAGATTTTTTACATCTTGGATGAAAGGGACAGCCGGAAGGACGGCCTTCTTCCAGTGAAGGAATTCTCCCGCTTATAACATTAAGGTCTTTGCCCCTGTTCTCCCTTAGGGGAATGGAACCCAGGAGACTTTTTGTATACTGGTGAGCAGGATTATTGAAAACTTCCATTGCATCTCCCTCCTCCAGAAAGCGGCCAGAGTACATAACCATAATACGGCTGCAAAAATCTCTTACAAGGGAAAGATCGTGGGAAATAAAGAGAATGGATGTGCCGAAGTCCCTGTTTATTTCTTTTAAGAGTGAAATAATTTCAATCTGGGTATTATTGTCCAGAGCTGTGGTAGGCTCATCTGCGATCAAGAGGGAAGGGCGGCATATTAATGCCATGGCAATCATTATGCGCTGGCACATTCCCCCCGAAAGCCTGTGCGGATAGCTTTCAAGGAGCTTAAGAGGTTCCGGAAGCTTCATTTTAATTAAAATTTCTACAATTCTTTTTTTGTTTATGTTTTTATCCCTTTCTCCATGAAGCTCCAGCACTTCTTCTATCTGTCTTCCTATTTTCATCAGGGGATTAAGGGAAGAAAAAGGCTCCTGAAAGATCATGGAAATTTCTTTTCCCCTTATGGATTTTTTTTCCTTTTCGTTTAACTTTACAATATCCCTGTCTTCCTTTCCGCCCAGGATTATTGAGCCTGCGGTTATTTCCTTGCCATCTCCCAATAAGCCGGATATTGCCAGAGCTGTAAGGCTTTTTCCGGAGCCGGATTCTCCTACAATGCCGGTAATTTCTCCGGGAAAGATCCCGAAGGAAATGTCTTCAACAGAACTAAGTAGAATTTTTCCCGTACTCGTTAATCTTTTTATGGCTATGGACAGGTTTTTTACTTCAAGAAGGTATTTATTATCCATTCCATAGTCCTGAGTTTTTTCTTAACCCTTCTCCCATATAGTGAAAAGCCAGAACCGTAAGCATTATCATAAAGCCGGGTGAGAGGGCACACCAGGGGGCATTAATCAGGAAGGCCTGGGATTCTGAAAGCATTCTGCCCCAGCTTGGAAGGGGAGGCTGAATTCCAAGTCCCAGATAACTCATGGTAGATTCTGCCAAAATTGCGTTTGAAAGGCCAAGTACGGAGGCGGAAAGGAGGGGAGGAAATAAATTTGGAAGAATATGAAAAAATATTATTCTGAAATCGGAAATGCCCGCAATCCTTGCCGCAAGGATGAATTCCCTGTTTTCGTACTGAAGCATTCCGTTGCGCATAATTCTTGTGAAGGAGGGAATAAAGAGTATTAAGAGGGCAAGGATGAGGGTAAAACTGTTGTTTTCCATAAGGGAAACCATGAGCAGGGCAAGCAGGATGCCCGGAAAGGAACTAAGGGAGTCCATTAGGCGCATTATTATTTCATCCGCCATTCCCTTTATATAACCTGCCAAAAGTCCCAAAATAGAGCCTAATAAAACACTTCCGCCCACCGTTAAAAGGGCGGTAAGAAGGGTATGGCCTGCTCCTCCTGCAATACGGGAAAATACATCCCTGCCAAAATTGTCTGTTCCAAGAAAATGATCAAAGCCCGGAGCCCTGAAACGGTTAAGGCTGTCCATAGCTGTCTGATCCTGATCCGATAAAAAAATTCCTCCAATACAAATTATGCCTATTATTAGTGCTAGTATGCTGCCGGCAATGAGTTCAAAATTTTTTGCGCCCCTTATCTTCATGCCTTTTCCCTCAGGCGTATTCTGGGATCCATGATTTGCAAAACAAGATCCGATGCTGTATTTGCCATTATTACAACAAAGGCAATATATATTACCAGTGTTTTTACCACTATATAATCCCTGGCATTTATGGAAGCAATTAAGAGTCTGCCGATTCCGGGAATTCCGAAAACCTGTTCTATAACTATGCTTCCCGTTAACACTTCTCCTGCAATCATTCCCAAAAGGGTAATTACGGTAAGGGAAGAATTTTTTAATACATGGTTTTTTAGGATATAAAAATAACCTGCACCCTTGCTTAGGGCAGTTCTGGAATAATCCTTTTTTTGTTCGGAAAATATGGATGAACGAAGAAACTTAATAATAAGGGCTGCGTTTGGAATAGCAATTGAAAGGGCAGGAAAAATCATGTAGGAAAGAAAACCCGGTATACTGTCCCTATAACTTATATAGGAACCCGGAATAAAGAGCCTAAAAAATATCCCAAAAATCCAGATAAAGAGTACTCCCAGAAAGAAGCCCGGAATGGAAATTCCAAGTGCCGAAAGGGTTGCGGCTCCCCTGTCTATAAGGGAATTCTCCTTTTTAACGGTGAGTATGGAAAAGGGAAAGGCAATAAGGATGACAAAAGTAAATGAGAAAACAGCCAGGGTTATGCTGACAGGGAGTCTTTCCAGTATTAATTCTGAAACAGGGGTTCCCCTAAAACGGGAAGAATTTCCAAGTCTTCCCGTGAATAGATCTCCCAGCCAGGAAAGATACTGGGCGGTAAAGCTCCTGTCCAGTCCCAGTTCCGACCTCATTTCGGCAATCTGCTCCTCTGTAGCATCCACTCCTAAAGCAAGCAGGGCAGGATCTCCCGGTATTATGCGAAAGGCACCGAATGTTAAAAGAGAAACCAAAAAAAGGGTCAGAAGGGTAATACCCAGCCGTCTTATGATATAATCCATGCTTTACCGGCTCATTTCCTATCCGTAGATCTGCCTTCCCTTTTTATCGCTAATGCCGCTTCTTCTGAAAAAATATGTGTTAATCTGATCCCTCCATTCTGCGGCATTGTATAATTGACGCTCAAAACGTGAGAGTACCGAATTATATACTTCTTCATCCAAAAGATCCTTAAGCTTCTTCCATTCTTCCATTAGGGCAGAAGCCTCATCGTAACCTTCAAAATGTGTATTGTATATGTTTTGAAGAAGGGTTTCTCCGTTTTTCATGATAAAATCGTAGGGCAATCTGTGAATGAATAGAAGATTCTCTTCGGGGCAGGTTCCGGGATCGGCAAACATTGCTGCCACAGAAGGCGAGTATTGATCTGTATAACCTGTTCCTGATGATGTTCTGTCCACTCCGATTGCCTTTGTATCCGCCCTGTGATAGGTTCCCCAGCGGCTGTATTCATAGCCTTCTATATTGGGACCGTAATGGGAGCCGGGGGTTACCATAAATCCAACACCGAAAGGAGCAATATATTTTTCAAATATTCTATAGGACTTTAATAACATGGCTGATATAATTTCACTTGTTTTTCCGGAGCCGAAGGAAAGAAGGCACCATTCCCGTGCTATATCACTTGCCTTAAGGAAGGGATCCCAGATCATTCGGCCATAACCGTAGAGGTTGGCTTGCGCAAGTGTATGCCCTGTCCAGTTATTATCCAGCCCTATATTTACAACGGCAGCAAATCCTTCAATAAAGGATGAACCTTCCCTGTAATTTCCAACCAGTTCCCTGATACGGCTATCCGGTCCCCTGTCCGTATTGAAATCCATTATGCTTTCCCAAAGGGTTGGAAGGAAACAGAGATCTATCTGATGGCCTGTATACTCCTGCGTTATCTGCAATTCCATTATATGCCTTGTTTTTTTTAAGGCTCCGAACATAGGTGCAACCGGTTCTCCCACCTGAAAATCCAGTGTTCCGTATTTTGGCTGAAGTATAACATTGTCATCGAAGCTTCCATCCAGCGGAATGAAGTTGTCGTATGCGGCTTTAGGTCTGTCCTGGGTTCTGTCGCGCCAGTCCTGTGCGGCATTATAGACAAAGCATCTCCAAATGATAATTCCGCCATGCGGCTTTAATGCCCTTGCCAGTGTATTCGCACCGTCTGCATGGTTTCTTCCATACTGGAAGGGTCCCGGCTGTCCTTCGGAATCCGCTTTTATTAAAAAGCCTCCAAGGTCGGGAATATATGAGTAAACAATGCCGGTTTGCTTTTTCCACCATTCAATTACTGCGGGATCAAGGGGATCTGAAACAGGGAGTTTACCAATAATAATCGGAGAATTAAAATTTACGCTGATAAATAGTTTAATTCCAAAGGGGCGGAATATAGCGGCTATTGCAGCTACGTCGGGGAGCATTTCCTCTGTAATAAGATTCCTTGCCGCTCCGCGGACATTTACATTGTTAAACGAAAGAGCGTTTATTCCAATGGATGCAAGAAGGCGTGCGTAATCTTTTACCCTTTCATTTTCGTAAACAATTTTATCATCCTTAAAGAAAATGGACATGCCTGCATATCCCCTCTCTATTGTTCCGTTAATATTATCCCAGTGATTGATCATCCTTATTGGAGATGAAGGTTCTTCCTTAATGTTGAATTCGAGGGGTGAATCCCGGGATGAATCCCTAGAATTATTTTCCATTTTAAATACAGTTAAAAAGAGGAAGCGGAAAACCCCATATAGAATTCCTTCATCGTCCTCTCCTGCAATGATCAGATTATTGTCTATACTTTTAATTATAAAGGAAGCCGGTGCCATTTTTTCCATGGGAAAATTAAAGAGATCTTTTAAATTTTCCCTTGTTCCAAGGAAAATTCCTTTTTTGCCGCGGCTATTATTTTCGCCGGAATAAAGTGCAGGAGAAAAACCAAAAAGCCTATTAATTCCCAAACGTAATTCTTCGGCCGCCTGATCAAAAATTAAACTCTTTTTGCCAATGACATGAACAGCAGTCAGTTCCGGGTATTCATCCTTTCCCGGGATAATTTTTCGGCTCTGTAGCCAGCAATCATATTCTCTAAGCATATTGCCTCCTATAATATTATTATATTATAAACCTACACTATGCTTCTATAGTATGCTTCTATAGTATGCTTCCGAGTATGCTTCCGGCTCTTAATCCATCCTGTAAATTGTAGAAAAGTCATTCACATAGAGAGGATAATTTAATACGCCGCTAAATGTATCCTTTCTAAATACCCAAAAGCCCAAAATATCCTGGATATATGCGGAAGCTGCATTGTCGGAAATAATTTGCTGCAGCTCCCTGTACATGGCAATACGTCTTGTTTCGTTTGGCTCTACAAGTACCTGCGAATATAAAAGGTCATATTCAGGGCTGTTAAAATTAATAAAATTTCCGCCATTGGTTGATTGATACCTTGCAAGAAAGCTCCTTGGAGAAACATCCCTTGCATCCAGTGAAATTATGCTGGCCTGGTACCTCCTGTCCTGACGAACCTCCGTCAGCCATGTACCCCAGTCCACGAGTCTGATTGTGGCATTAATGCCGGCAGACGAGAGCTGGTTAACAATTACCTGGGCAGTATCTACATGCATGGTATAATTGGATGGAACCACAATCTCAAGAGAAAGCCCATTTGGATAACCTGCATCTGCAAGAAGAGTCCTTGCCCTTGCTATGTCCCTTGGAAAGGGATCAAAAAGTGCTTCATTGTATAAATAACTCATGGCTGGTATTAAAGAACTACCGGAAGGTTCTCCATATCCATAAAATGCCGTATCTATAATGTCCTGTATATCTATTGCATAGTTTATTGCCTGCCTAACCCTTATGTCATTCAAGGGGTTTTGTGCATTGTTTAATAAAAGAAGCTGTACTGTATTGGAAAACCATGGAAACATGTCAAAACTGTCTGTATTTAGCTGCGGAATCATTGCCCCAGTTAAAACGGCTCCGTCTATATTCCCTCCAATAAGGCCGGTAATTAGGGCGTCTGAATTTGCAACAAAAATTATGGTTACCCTGTCCAATATGGGCAAATTCGGCTGCCAGTAGTGGGGGTTTCTTGTAAGTCTTAAATTTTCCTGCGGATTATAGCTTTCTATAATAAAGGGGCCTGTTCCAATAGGGTTTCTTTCCCTGTCATTATTGCTCTCCGGTACTATACCCACTGTCAGATATGGAAGGAATTCGGGATCCGGAGTTCCCAGAGTGACAATTACCTCATCTGCACCCCGGGTCTGAATACCGCTTACTATTCCAAGGCCGGGAAAATTGGCATCCATTGCCGTATTCAGACTGAAAACAATATCGGAAGGGAGAAGCTGCTGTCCATTATGGAAAAAAACATCATTCCTTATTTTAAAAACATAGACAAGACCGTTTTCCTCTATTGTGAAAGATTCCGCCAGAGCAGGGATCAGCCTTCCGGTACTGTCCGGCTTTACCAGTCCTTCGAAAACATTAAAAAGAATACTCCTTCCGTCTGCTGTATTGGCAGGATTAAGAGGATCAAGAGTGACAGGCTCTGTTGTAAGGCCAAAACGAAGCTCCGAATTTCTTACGGTATTATCTGCCGGATTTCTGACACAGGAAAGACAGAGCATAAAAACAAAAAAAAGCATGACTATTTTGGTGAAGATTTTCATGAAAGTATTATATATTTTTTTTTCTATAAATTTAAGGAGTAGAAGCAATAAATTATGTTTTTAACGAAGTTCTAACACTCAGAGAAAATTATGGTGGTAAAGGTAAATAGATCAGCTCCGGTTGCCATATAGGAGCCAAAGGGTAGTTCCGCCTTGATGCATAGGTAATTAAGGTATTGATGTAAATCCCAGCCCTGTTCAATTGGAACTTGCGGAAGGAAGACTCCGGAACGACCCCTATAATAAAGACTTAAACCATGTTTTCCAAGGATTATTTTTTGAGGATCGTGACAAAAAATCAGAGGAGAGAGGACGGAAATCTCTATCTTTATATTTGGAAAATCCTCCGGCTTTAGGGGATGAAAGCGGTAATCTCCAAAAGCGGCCTGAGGAGCCATTAATATAATTGTTTTGTCCAGCGGATCCTTGGTTATAACCCTTCCAATACAGCCCCTTAATTTATTATCCTTATTGTAGAGGCTTACAAAGGCACCGCATTTTTCGTTTAAATCCTCCGAGCCGGTTTTAAAATTTCCTTCCCTTTTTTCAAATTGGGAAGCTATGCTTTCTCTGGCATTAAAGAGGAGGACATCTTTATCTTCATTGGACAGGTTGAATTCCATCTTAATATAATAGCAAAAGAAGGGAGCAAGTGCAATTCCGGCATCGCTGCCATGCCATTATTGCCGGTATATAAAATTTTTGTTATTCTGCTTTTGTGGAAAAGGAAATCCTTCGTTACGAAAGAAATATTGGCACCATTACAGAAGCAGAGCAGGAAATACTCTGCAAGAGTTCTGTTATTATAGCCGGCTGCGGTGGTTTAGGTGGTTATGCGGCTGAATTTCTTTCACGGCTTGGAATAGGCAAAATCAGCCTTGTAGACGGGGACGTATTTAATGTTGCTAATTTGAACAGGCAGTTAAATTCCCTTGAAGAAAATATTGGAGCTTTTAAAGCCGAAGAAACAAAAAATAGATTATTAAGAATAAATTCTTCCCTGTCCGTATTTGCACATAACGAATATTTGTCTGAAGAAAATGCCGAAGAAATTCTAAAAAACCACGATATTATTATTGATGCGCTTGATAATGTAAATAGCCGCCTCCTGCTTGAAAAATGGGCAGCCTTCCTTGGTATTCCCCTTGTTCATGGTGCCGTAAAAGAATGGTATGTACAGGTTTCGGTAATATATCCGGGAGACAATAGTCTGTCCTTGCTCTATAAGGGAAGGGGGGAGGAGAGTGTCAGCATTCCTTCCTTTACGCCTGCCTTCTGTGCTTCCATACAGGTTTCCCAGGCGGTAAAGGTATTGCTAAAAAAAGACAATATTTACAGAAATAAGCTGTTTACGGCTAACCTTCTGGACGGGAGTTTCGATATAATTTCGCTTAACGCAGTATGAACGAAAGAAAAAGCTGAATAAGGCCTGTAAACAGGATTACCATTAAACCAAGATAGAGCAAGACCGCCGCCTTTTCCTGTTTTTCCCTCCTCTTTTCCGTATAAATCTCTGCAATGCTGGTATGATCCGCCAATATGCCGGGTTTTACCCATACGGGAATTATCATGCGGAGTATGGCTGCAATCAGCAAAAAAGCTCCCATTGCAAAATTGGCATTAAAAACATGGGCAAGTGTAAAAATTCCATCTCTTACAAAGCCAAAAATAATTGCAATTAACGACATTGCGGTTATAAAAATCATGGACACAGCCATGCTTCTAAAGAGGGATTTTATTCTGGAATTGCCCGGCAGTCGCATTGGTTATCTGTTATATTTCATTGACAGAGATGGCAGGCACAGAAATGGTTGTCTTCCAGCTTCTTTATTTCCGGAGTATTGTCCTTGCACATATCCATGCGCTCATGACAGCGTCCGTAAAAACGGCAGCCCGGAGGAGGCTCAATGGGACTTGGTACGTCGCCTTCAAGGATTATCCTTTCCCGTTTTGCTTCTACATCGGGAATGGGGATTGCCGAAAGAAGAGCCTTTGTATATGGATGACGGGGATTATTAAAAAGGGATCTGTAATCGGACATTTCCACAATTTTGCCAAGATACATTACGGCAACATTATCGCTTACATGTTTTATTACGCCCAAATCATGCGAAATAAAGAGATAGGTAAGCCCCAGCTCTTTTTGCAGATTGTCCATTAAATTTAAAATTTGTGCCTGAATTGATACATCCAGAGCTGAAACGGGTTCGTCCATTACAATGAATTGCGGATTTAAGGCCAGAGCACGGGCTACTCCAATACGCTGCCTCCTTCCTCCGTCCAGCTCGTGGGGATAGGAATTTTCCAGGCGTTCGGCAAGGCCTACTGTTTCCATTAGGGAACGAACCATTTTTGTCAGTTCTTCCTTGTCACCGGCCTTTTTATTTATTTTAAGGGGTTCTGCGATTATTTCTGATACACTCATGCGAGGGTTTAGGGAAGAAAAGGGATCCTGAAAAACAATCTGCATGTTTTCCCTTAGAATCCTCATCTTGTCCCTTTTATAGGCAAGGATGTTTTCTCCCTTAAAGAGAACTTCGCCGCTTGTTGCTTCCAGTAATCGCAGCAAGGTTCTCCCAACCGTAGATTTTCCGCAGCCGGATTCCCCTACAAGACCAAGGGTTTCTCCCTTGTTTATCTCAAAATTTATGCCATCCACGGCATGAAGCATGCCCCTTTTGGTTTTAAAATATTTTTTTAATTCCCTTACTTCTATCAATTTTTCCGGCATTTTTTCACCTTTTTCCTGTATATCAATAATATCAATCCGAGCCAAAGAGAAGGCACTTTACAACATGATTTTCATTAATCTCTGTATTTTCGGGTGTTTTAATTGAACATTCCGGTTTTGCCATATCACAGCGCGGATGGAAAGGACAGCCTGTGGGCAGATCCATTGGATCAGGCATTAGACCCTTAATGGGTTTAAGATTATCTACATCCAGTTTAATATCCGGCAGGGAGTTAAATAAGCCAATTGTATAGGGATGCTTGGGATTCTTAAACAGTTCAGCCTTGTCCGCACGTTCCACTATGCTGCCTGCATACATTATAGCAACCTTGTCGCAAATTTCGGCTACCACTCCAAGATCATGGGTTATCATTATCATGGAAGTATGCAGCTCGTTTTTTAATTCCTTCATTAGTTCCATTACCTGTGCCTGAATGGTAACATCCAGAGCAGTGGTAGGCTCATCGGCAATAAGGAGTTCAGGATTACATGCAAGTGCAATGGCAATTACCACCCTTTGGCGCATACCGCCGGAAAACTGGTGGGGGAATTCCTTTGCCCTTTCCTTTTGAATACCTACCTTCATCAGCATTTCTTCGGCTTTTGTATATGCTTCCTGTACGGTTAGTTTTTCGTGAAGCAGAATTACTTCGGCTATCTGATCCCTTATCGGTATGACCGGATTAAGGCTGGTCATGGGATCCTGAAAGATCATGGAAATCTTGTCTCCGCGAATCTTTCGCATATCCGCTTCCTGCAGGGATAGAAGGTTTTCTCCGTTAAACCAAATTTCTCCGCTTATTATTTTTCCGGGAGGATTCGGCACAAGACGCATAAGACCCAGGGCTGTTGTTGTTTTTCCGGCTCCGGTTTCGCCTACCAGTCCCAGGGTTTCTCCCTTGCTCATGGATAGATTTAGTTCGTTAACGGCTCTTACCGTTCCGTCATCTATTATATAGTGAATTACAAGGTTTTTTATTTCCAGAAGTACATTGTCATTCATGTTTTGCCTACTTTTTAAGTTTGGGATCGAAGGCATCCCTAAGGCCGTCTCCCAGCATATTAAGCGCAAGTACCACTATTACAATGGCAAGACCGGGATAGAGGGATAGGTGGGGATAATCACGGATAAATCGCCTTCCCTGGGATAGCATATAACCCCATTCAGGAGTGGGAGGCTGAATTCCCAGCCCGATAAAGCTTAGTCCTGCTGCCGAAAGAATGGCTCCGGCCAATCCCAGTGTGGATTGAATGATAATTGGAGCCATGCAGTTGGGCAGTATGTGACGGGTTATTATGCGAAAATCGTTTCCGCCTATGGCCCTTGCGGCTTCCACAAATTCGTTTTCTCTTACGGTTAGAACGGCTGCCCTTACAATTCTTGCAAAGCCGGGTATGGAGCCAATGCCTACAGCAATCATGACATTAACCATGCCCGGACCAAGTGCCGATGCAATGGCAATTGCCATTAATATGTTTGGAATGGCAAGAAGAACATCCACCACCCGCATAATGATATTGTCAGAAACTCCGCCATAATAGCCGGCAATTGAACCCAGAATAACCCCCAAAACCATGGATATGCTTACAACAATGAATCCTATCTGGAGTGATGTCCTTGTGCCGTAAATTATCCTTGTTAATTGATCTCTGCCTAAATTGTCGGTTCCAAGTATGTGCAGGGTTCCTTCATCAGAGCGGCTCATTGGAGTAAGAAACATTCTATCGTAATTTTGGTTATCTGAACCCTCAGGTGTTATAAAGTCCGCAAAGACTGCTGCCAAAATTAATAACACGATTACAGCCAGACCTATCATGGCGGCAGGGCTTTTACGAAAACGCCTCCAAATATCCGTATAAAGGCTTTGCTTTTTTCTGCCTTCTGTTTTAATCATGATTTCACCCTTATTTATACTGAGACCGAATTCTTGGATCTATGTAAGAGTAGAGAATATCTACCAGCAAATTTACAAAACTAAAAACAATTGCCATCATTAAAACTCCGCCCTGAATAATCGGGACATCTCTTGAACGTATCGATTGCACCATATAGTTACCAAGACCCGGAATGGCAAAGACGGTCTCTGTTAAAACAGCACCGCCCAAAAGTCCTCCAAAAGAAAGGCCGACTATGGTAACTACGGGAATTAAGGTGTTTTTTAGGGCATGTTTTATAATAATTACAGATTCTTTCTGACCCTTTGCCCTGGCAGTCCTCATATAGTCCTGCCTTATTACTTCCAGCATGGATGAACGGGTAAAACGCATTAATACCCCGGCGCTTGAAAGTCCTATTGTAAGGGATGGCAGTATCCAGTGCAGGGGCGTATGAAAGCCTGTAACCGGAAGCCAGCTTAAATTAACAGAAAATACAAGTATTAGCATTAGTCCAAGCCAGAAGTTTGGCATGGATAAAAATACCAAACCCAGAACCTGGGTAACGCTGTCAAAAAATTTATTTTGCTTCATTGCGCATAATATACCAAGAGGTATGCCGATTAGGACTGACAGTATGGAACTAAGTCCTGCCAAAAGCATTGTAGAAAAGAAACGGTCGTATATTTCTATGATTACAGGGCGTTTGGTAACATAGGAAGTTCCAAAATCCAGCCTGATTATCCTTCCTATATAATTAAAGAATTGAATAAGGAAGGGTTCATCAAGCCCCATTTCCTGCCTGAGTGTTGTAATTGCCTCCGGCATTGCCTGTTCTCCCAATAGAATGGAAGCAGGATCGCCGGGAGTAATATACATAAGAATAAAGATTATTAATATTACGCCAATTAAAACAGGCAGCATGAATAAGAGCCGCCTTAAAATATATTTATACAAAGAACATACCTCACATAAAAAAATGGGCACATTCAAATCCCGAAAAGCCGGGAAGAAAATGTACCCAATTAAATCAAAACAAGAATACCTGAGTACTATTCAAAGTAAATATTCCAGAGCTGGTGATGACCTGCCGGAATGGGTTCAAATCCTCTTAAACTGGGATGGCTTGCATTAAGATTAACGCCGACCGCTGTCCAGATCCAGGGGGTATCATCACGGATAATCTGCTGGGCTTCGAAGTAAAGCTGTTCACGCCTTGCAGGATCTGTTTCCTGTCTGCCCTGATCGAGTAAGGCATCCAGTCTGGGATTGCTGTAGAATGTGCGGTTCCCTGCTGCACCAAAGTTATCTGTGTGGAAGAGAGCGGAAAGACCATAGTCGGGGTCTCCTGTTACGGTTACCCAGCCTAAAATGAACATTTCATGATTTCCCTGAGCGGTATATTCAAGATATGCACCCCATTCCATGAGTTGAATTTCCATGCGGATTCCTACCTGTGCAAGCATGTTCTGTACCACTTCGGCTACGTCAAGACGTACGGGAGAACCTTCGTTTGTTACGAGGGTTGTTGTAAAGCCGTTGGGGAATCCTGCTTCTGCAAGAAGCTGCCTTGCCCTTGCCTGGTCAAATGTAAATGGAGCAAGCCTGTCCGATGCAGATGCCCAAACCAGATTACTGATGGGGCCGTTGGCCGGTGCGTTAACACCAAAGTATGCGGCTCTCATTACTGCATCCATGTCTATTGCATAGTTAATTGCCTGGCGTACCCTGGCATCATTTAGCGGGGGTTTCTGGAAATTAAAGCCGATATAGTCGGTTCCAAGAGCCGGAGTCTGAATCATGGTCATGTTGGGATCCGAGCGTACACGGGCAACATCGCTGGCAGGTACACCGTACATGAGGTCGATTTCGCCTGTTTCCAGTGCAATAAGCCTGGTGCTTGCATCGATAATAAAGCGGAAGGTGATATCTCTGATTCTTGCAGCACCGCCCCAATGACCGTCAAAGCGGGTAAGTTCGATGCTTGCACCTGTTGTCCAGCTTACAAATCTCATGGGACCTGTTCCGACCGGATTCCTTGTATAGGCATCACCCTGTTCCCTAACTGCCCTTTCACTTACGATTGAAGTTGTGGGATGTCCAAGGTGGAGAAGGAAGGGTACAAAGGGATAGTCCAGTGTGATTAGGATTTCATAATCGTTTACCACATCTACCCTGCTGATCATGCCCGTAATAAAACTGACATTGGGAGATAAAGCTGCCCTGTCCAGGGAGAATTTTACATCGGATGCCCTTAATTCGTCCCCATTATGGAAACGGACACCGCGTCTAAGATACATTCTAAGACTTGTGGGACTTTCCCAGGTCCATCTTTCTGCAAGACTTGGCACAGGATTCATATCCTCATCAAGGTCGACGAGGGTATTGTAAATCTGTCTCATGACTTGTGAACCGGGCTGTTCGTTCGGTCCAATCGGATCAAGACCTGCAGGCTGACCGGCCATTCCAACAACTACATGGTCGTTGGCTCTGTTTCTTGCCGGGCCGGCTTGCTGCTGTGTGCCGCCTCCTGCAAACAATGTGCCGGCTATAAGAGCGAAGACCAGCACCAATAAAACAATTTTTTTCATTATGTTCCTCCAATAATGATTTTTAGATAATTACCCTTTTTTTGATGGGCATTTCTACATTTCTAAAATATTTATAAATAATTTTTCTTTCTATACACTAGCTTTTTTTCATACTTATAGTCAATACATTTTCCCCTTATTGCTCCCCTTATTCCCCCTTCCAAACAAGCCGATAAACTAATAGGATAAATAGAATGAAAGCCCTTACTGTGTTATTTGGCGGAAGGCTCAAAAATGAAGCCTTTATTAATTCACTTTCCGGCAAGGATAAGGAAAAAAGCAATGCATTTTTCATGTCCATAAATGCAGCAAAATCTTTTGAACACTCGGAAAAAACCATCATTTTGGGTATTGATGGGATTAATTATCCCTCATTAAGCCCGGAAATAGATCTTATTACAAGAGAAATTTGGACAAAAAAAAGCCTTTTGGAAGAGTTATCAAAACTTTCAAAGGGAGAATACCATATTTATTTTGCATGGGCAGATTGTCCCCTTCTTGATCCCTGCCTTGCAAAGAAACTTTTTGAAAGACATTTACGTTTTTCCGCCGAATATTCCTATGCGGACGGCTGGCCCTATGGCCTTGCTCCGGAAATTCTCTCTCCCGGGACGGCAGGAATTCTGGCAAATATTGCAGGGGAAGATAATGATCCGGTGGAAAGGGACAGTCTTTTTGCTGTTTTACAAAAAGACATTAATTCCTTCGATATAGAAACGGAAATTTCGCCCGTGGATTTAAGACCGTGGAGGATCTCCCTTTCTGCAGATTCTCCACTAAATCTCTTTTTAATGGAAAGATTGATAAATGCAGGGTTAAAAACCCACGAGGATGCTGAAAAATTAGTAACAGAAAAACAGGAACTCTTAAGAAGTCTTCCGGCCTTTTTCAATATACAGGTATCATCTGCCTGTCCCCAGAGCTGTTCCATTTGCCCCTGGCCGAATCATGGGGAGGATATTAAATCGAAATATGATTTCATGCCCAAATCCGATTTTGCAGTTTTATTGGATAAGATCGAAGCATTTGCAGGGGAAGGAATTATAAGTACTTCCCTTTGGGGAGAAATTGCACTTCATCCTGAAAAAATGGAATTAATAAAAATGGTGCTGGAAAGACCTGCCTTTTCCCTTATTATAGAAACGGCAGGCATAGGCTGGATAAGATCGGATCTGGAAGAGCTTTCCGGTCTTGCAGCCAAAGCACCGGCCAGACTCAGCCATAGCTGTCCTTCCCCCCTGTCCTGGATTGTTTCCCTGGATGCACATTCCCCGGAAATTTACAATGAAATAAGGGGAAACGGATTTGCCGAAGCTAACTCATGCGCAAAAAGCCTTCTTTCGCTTTTCCCCGGGAATGCCTATGTGCAGGCTGTAAGGCTCACCGGTAATGAGGATGACATAGAAAACTTTTACCGTTCCTGGAAAAGCGAAGTTCCCGGTGACGGTAAACATATTATTATTCAGAAATACGATGATTTTGCCGGAGCTTTGGAAAAAAGGCAGGCATCTGATCTTTCTCCCGTTAAGCGAAAGCCATGCTGGCATATAAAAAGAGACATTAATATTCTCCTTAACGGAGATGTGCCTTGCTGCAGGGAAGAGCTGGATGCTCTAAAGGGCAGGGGAAGAATTTGGGGCAATGTTTTTAAGGAGGAACTTTCTGTAATTTGGGAAAGGGGATCCCCCCTTTATAATGAGCATTGCCAATCACAATATAATGGAATATGCAAAGACTGCGATGAATATTATACATTCAACTTTTAACGATCATCTTCCTTCATACACCGCCGTAGGAGGAAGCGGAAGAGGTGCTTCCACCGGGCTTTCTGCTGTAATTCTGGGAAGGAGCGGGAGGCAATCCCGTTTTGCCTTCTTTGAAGAGCTTTCCAAATCCGGCTTCGATTATGTGCTATCCATGGAAAGATCGGATTCCCGTTACGATCTGGAATCCCTTACAAGTGCCTTTCCCTTTGTACGTTTCATCCTTTTAAAGGATGAGGTTAGTCCCGGAGAAGAAATTAACCTCGCGGCATCAGAATTGTCCAGCCCCCTCTTCTTTGTTATGCGTAATGATACAAAAATTCTCCGGGGCAGTAACGCCGAGCGCACTGCCGAAAGACTGCTCTCCGGCTCCGCTTCCGGCAGTTCCGGCTCGGCGGCAGGCGGCTCTGTTGCAGGAGCATACAAAAGACTCTGCACCGTGCCTGTAATTCAGGATGGTCATGCGGAAATTATGCCAACCCTCATCGCTCCTGCTCTTTTGCCGGGCTCCCTTATTAGGACAATACCCCATATAAGCGAAAGGGAAGGGCAGAGCACCCTCTATCCCTTTGACGGGATAGGGGTCTATGACAGGGAAAGGTTTATAAGGCTTGGCGGATTTGATTCATCCATAAAGAGTTTTTACTGGCAATTGATGGATTTTGGATTTAGAGCCAGCCTCTGGGGAGAAGAGATTGCCTTTACCCAGTTCATTAAACTGTCATACGAGGATGAGCTTCCGGTTGAAGACAGTACCGTTACAGAGAGCTGTATGAGGTTTATATTAAAAAATCTCTCTCCTGTTTTTCGCAGGGATTATGCATATATCCCCTTCAGGCGTTTCCCTTCCTGGCTTGGAAAAAGAAAGAAACTCTCTTCGGCATGGAAGGAATTCAGGGAAATAAGGCAATGGGTAAAAATTAACCGTTATCGTTTTAAATCGGATGCAAGAACCATTGCCGAAAGATTCGAAACAGGGGATGAAAACAATTCCGGCGAAGAAAAATGACGATGAAAAAAACAGCTCTTGTATTACAGGCAAGACTCGATTCTTCCCGTCTTCCGGGAAAATCCATATTACCTTTGGGAATGGAAGGCAGGGAAGGAAGAAGACCCCTTATCTTTCATGTAATGGAAGCTTTTTCTTACCAGCCATTAAATGAAATTCTTGACAAAAAAATCCTGGCATGCCCGGAGGATTCCGTTACCGCCTTTGCTCCCCTTGCAGAAGAAGCCGGATTCGATATTGTTCCGGGTCAAAAGGAGGATGTTCTTGCAAGATACTGCCTTGCAATTAAACATTTTCCCTGTGACTATTTAATGAGGGCAACGGGAGACAATCCCTTTTTATTTATGGATGCAGCCCATATGCTGTTATTGGAAGAAGATGCAAAAACAGCCGACTATATTACCTATGAAGGAATGCCCCATGGCTCTGGAGTGGAGCTGGTATCTTCTTCGGCTCTTTTAAGGGCGGAAAGGGAAGCTGTTTTAACTCACGACAGGGAACATGTATGCCCCTACCTGTACAATAATCCGCATTTATTCAATGTTTCTTTAATTCCTGCTCCTGCCAAATGGAATAAGCCGGACATAAGGCTTACCGTAGATACTCAAACGGATTATGAAAGGGCGAATCTATTATTTGAAAGATTATCTTCCTGTAAAGACGAAGAAAAATATAAAGGGGATACTATTATTTCGCATTACAGGGAGCTGTTCACGGGAAAAAGCCATGAGTGACGCCGTGCTGATTGTTCCTGCCTGCGGAAAGGACAGGGGAGGCGGTCATTTAAACCGCAGTCTCTTTTTGCTGGAAGCCCTGGAAGAAAGCGGCAGGGAAAGTTATTTATGGATTTCCGAAAACCAGAAGGAAGATGTATTCCATCGCTTTCGAAGCTTTATGGAAAAATCGGAATTTTCCAAGGGTTTTAATGCACGCCTTCTAAGTGATGTAAATGAAGTTAAAAAACATAAATGGGATTTTATTATTATAGACAATTTTAAGACTTCAAAATCCGAATTTACTTTTTGGTCTTCTCTCGGCACCGTCATTGGAGTAGACGAAGGAGGCGAGTGCAGGAATAATTTCGATTTCCTTATCGATCTCCTTCCTGCTTTGGGAGGAGTAGAACCAAATTTAATTTCGCCAAATCTCCTGCCCCTGCCTAAAAAGAGGAAGACTGCTCTAAATGGAGGTGCAGAGCAGATAAAAATATTGATTGCCTTTGGTGCCGAAGACAATGCGAAACTGGGACCATCCGCTGCAAAGCGTCTATCTTCCCTTAATACCGGCTCTCAGATTACCCTTGTTACACCACATGCAGATACATCCGGTCTAAGAGCTTCACTGCCGAAGGTAAAAGTGTCCGGTCTTGTTCCCAATTTAAGGGAATATCTGTCTTCCTTTGATATATTTATTACCCATTTTGGCATAACCGCCTTTGAGGCTGTCTATGCGAAAGTCCCGGTATTATTAATTTCTCCCGGCTCTTACCATGAAAAACTTGGAAGAAAGACAGGTTTTGTAAATTATTCTTCTGTGGATCAAATAAAATCCAATATTGTAAATGCATCCTTCATTAAGGCACTGGAAGAAAGAAGAAAAAAAATTGCCCTCAAATTTTCGCTTGACAGGGAACAGAAAGAAGATTTAGGTTCTTTCTTCGGCAGCCTTTCAATTAATGTATCTTCCTGGTGTCCAGCCTGCGGAGAAAAAATATCGGCAGAGTCTGCTCCTGTCCTGGCTCGTTTTCCCGAGGAAACATACAGGCAATGTCCGAATTGTAAAATTATTTTTTTAAACAGGTTAAAAGATACTCCCATTGTTTATAACAGGGAATATTTTTATGAATCATATAAAAAGCAATACGGTAAAACCTATATCGAAGATTTTCCCAAGCTCCTTGAAATGTCCAAAAAGAGACTGGAAAACATTAAGAAGGTTTATAAAAAAAATAATGAAGAAATAGAAATGAAAAGCAGGCTCTTTGATATTGGCTGCGCCTATGGCCCCTTTATGAAGGCAGCATCTGATGAAGGTTATTCTGTTTTTGGAATTGATCCTATAGATGATGCCGTAAATTATGTAAATGAAGAACTAGGCTTGACTGCCTGGCAGGGATATTTCCCAAGCGGACATAAAGGCGAAGATGGTCCCTTCGATATTGTCAGTTTATGGTATGTAATTGAGCACTTCATTGATGCAGGAAAAATTTTATTTAACATAAACAGAATATTAAGGGAAGGGGGAGTATTGGCTTTTTCTACCCCCTCTTTTACCGGAATTTCCGGCAGGAAGAAGCTTGACTCCTTTTTGAAAAACAGCCCTTCTGATCATAAGACAGTCTGGAGTCCGGGAGTCTGTAAGAAAATTTTAAAGATACATGGCTTTATTACAAAAAAAATCATTATAACAGGACATCATCCTGAAAGATTTCCCCTTATTGGAAAATTCATAAAGACAAACAAGAGGGGATTTTTGTTTAAATTATTGCTTTTTGTGAGCGGTATTTTCGGATTGGGAGATACCTTCGAAGTATATGCCGTTAAAAAAACAGAGAAGCAATAAAGACATATACCAATACAAGGCAGATTCCCCCTCCAACAAGCAGAAGATTAAGGGAAAAGCCGCCAATAACCTCCGTATTTAAACTGCCTCTTCCACCTGTTTTATCATCGGGAAAAAATAACGCATAATGGGCTGAAAGGAAATTTCCCGGGCTATATGTTTTTTTTCTGGTCTTTAGGAAGGTTTTTAAGGAAAGCCGTACAAGCCAATCGGGCAGGGAAGAAAAAAACCTCATGATAAACATTAGAACAAGGGAAAGCATTTTTAAGAAGGGATAATATACAAGGTTTTGCAAATCAAAAACATTTCTTCTTTTTAATTTATGAATACCCAAAATCTTTATGAAAAATACATAGAAAAATACTCCAAAAAGGAGAGGAATAGCCAGTGAAGATAAATTGGCAAGCGAATAATATTGCAGGTGATAGACTGTATTTAAGTTCCCAAAAAACCCAAGGGCTGCTCCCGTTATGCTTTCCAAAATGGAGGGAAAAATTCCGAATAATGGAGGAATCATGGAAGTTATTATTAGAGGAAGGGCAGTGAAAGGTGAAGAGCCCCATTTTTCCTTTTTTTCTCCCTTTTCCAAAAAAAGAATAATAAAAAGTTTTAACATATAGGCAAAAGTAAGACCGCTTGAAAGAATGAAAACCAAGTCAAATATCTGTAAAAAGCCGGATGGAAGAAAACCAAATAGCAGCATGCCATCCTGCTGCCATACATTAATCCCTTCCAGTAAATTTTTATGAAGCAGTATTTTCCCTATATATCCGCTGAAAAGCGGGATTGCGCTTAATCCAAGGGCTGCAATTCCAAATACAATTATGAATAATGGTTTTCCCCTGCCAAAGCCCCTTATTTCATCAAGATTGCTCTTTCCTGTGTTAATAAAAACAATCCCAGCACAAAGAAAGAGAAGGAGCTTTATTGCAGAATGGTTCATCATTAATACAATTATTGCCTGTCCGCTTCCAGCTTCTCCCAAAATAATGTAAAAGGCAATTGCCATTACAATAAAACCTATTTGTGAAACAGAAGAGAAGGCAAGGGTTTTCCTGAAGCATTCAGAAATTAAGGCAAGGAAGCCGCCCAAAAGCATGGAAATGGATGCCAGGGTCAATAAAAGAAAGGCCCATTCCATGTTCTGCAGAAAAAGATTGCGGCTGATAATTATTATGCCAAAGATTCCGGTTTTGGAAAGTATTCCCGAAAGAAGGGCGCTATTGGGTTCCGGAGAAGCTGAATAAGCCCTGTAAACCCATGTATGAAGGGGAAAGAGCCCTGCCTTTGCACCGAATCCAAAGAGAAGGAGAGAACCGGGAAGGTAGAGGACCGTCCTGTCTTCCAATAACATGGATGCCGAATAAAGGTTATCAAAATCCAGATTTACCCCTCCCAGCCTGTAATATAAAAGAAAGATCCCCATAAGAATTGCAAGTCCGCCCATTATGGCATAACAGAGATATGTCTCCCCTGCTTTCATTGCATTCGGGCTTTTATCTTCAATTACCATGAAATATGAGCAAAGAGACATAACTTCAAAAAATAAAAATGTGGTTATAAGGTTATTCGAAAAAAAGACCCCCATAACCGCTGCAAGTGTAAATATTCCTGTAATACGGGAATGGCCGGCTTTGTTTTTTTGTGAATAATTTTGATTGTAAAATATATAGGAAACCAGCCATAAAAAGCCGGTAATACATGCATAAAGAATGCGAAATCCATCCGCACTAAAATGCATGGGAATAATTCCCGATATGAAAAAAGAATCATTCATTATAAAAGACCCTGAATTATATCATTAAAAAAATTAATCAAGATCTGTGGGAAAAGGCCAAGAAAAACCAGTAAAATACATAAGATCAGGACAGGAAGGTAGAGGGTTTTTTCTATTTTTATTTTCGCATAATTTAAATTGTCATTTCCGGGAAAGAAACCTGCTATGGAAACAGGAAAAAGATACCCGGCTGTAAGAAGGGCGCTGAACAAGAGCAATGCAGGTCCAAGCCATACAAAAAAGCCAAGGCCGGAGGAAAGGGAAGCTGTTGCAAGATACCACTTGCTTATAAAACCGCCGGTCGCCGGAATTCCTGCTGCGCTTAAGGCGAGCAGTGTAAAACATACCATGAGTAAGGGGAAATTCTTCCCTATTCCCCTTAAATCGGCAACCTCTGTCTTGCCGGTTTTATGGATAACTATGCCGGAAAAAAGGAACAAGGCATCCTTTGCAATGCTATGAAAAACAATATGAAGCAGGGCGCCCATAAAACCTCCGGCTGTTAATGTAGCAAGACCAAAAAGTATATAACTTACCTGACTTATGGAAGAATAAGCCAACCGTCTTTTAAGTTCCGGTTCGGTAAAGGCAAGAATAGAGCCAAGTAAGATGGAAAAAAGTGCCAGGGAAATCCAGGTATACTGTACCCAGCTATACCTGATAAATTCCGAACCCGTAAGAAAAAAGACAAAACGTATTATTGCAAACACTCCTGCCTTTGTAATAATTCCGGAAAGTATTGCGCTGGCAGGAGAAGGAGCAACAGGGTGGGCTGTGGGCAGCCATGCATGGAGGGGAAACATACCTGCTTTGGAACCAAAGCCCAGTATTACAAGCAAGGTTCCTGCAAGCATTATATTCTCGTTGCCCGAGAGCTTCTGTAAATCCAGAACTCCGCCCGGTATGAATTCAATGCTTATTCCATAGGTATATAAAAGAAAAAAGCCCACCAAAACCAGGGATGCCCCGACAATGGAATAATAAACAAATTTAAAAGCGGCTGCTATTGCTGTTTTATCCATCGTGTGCAATACCATTGGAGCGGATAAAAGAGACATTAACTCAAAAAAGATGACAAGGGTAATCAGATTGCCTGAATAACCAACTCCCATAAGCATGGCAAGGGAGAGAAGAAAGGACATGTGAAAACGCCCTTTGTTTTTGTCATTTAACATGTAGGAACAGCTATATATTCCTGCCAATAGATACATGGCAGATACAAGAAGGGTAAAAAGCACAGAAAGATTATCAGGTTTGAATAAAACTATCAGCTCATCTGTAAAGCTAAAGAGTTCCAGCCTATTGTCTTTTGAAAAAGCAATAATCAATACCGTAATTGCATTTAACGAAAGGCAGGATACCAAAAAAATCTCATGGAAATACTTTTTTTTAATATTTTTCAGGGGTTTGCAAAAACCCATAAGCAGGGCGGATAAAACCGGGAAAAGAACAGGAACAAGAAATAAATAGTAAGAAGAATTACCCATATGCTAGAATATCCTTAAACTGATAAGGAATATTGCAAAAAATATTCCGATTGAAACACACATTCCCCTGAAACCGGGTTCCATATCCTTTATATTTAATAAAAATTTACTCTTTGGCAAATAGAATCTGGAAATAAGATAAGCCGCTATTACACTGCCGGTGAAAAGAGCCGCTTTTTCCAGAAATCCGGCTGGATCAACTATTACCTGTACGTTAAAAAGAAGGTTAATAAATTCTTCGCCGAAAATTCCCGTTATGCCGCATAGAATGCCAAGAACAGAAACAGCCCCAATCTGAAAACCATCTATTTTATATTTTCCGGGAATGACTTCTTCGCCGGAGATTTTGTGTTTTCCAAAGAGTATTGCGGCATATCTCATAAACAATGTTATAGTGCCGACATTGATGAAAATTATTGCACCTGTTACAAACCAGTTGGTTCCGGAAACTATAAAGAACTTTGATATGCTTCCGTTAAAGAGAGGCACTCCCGTTATGCCGAAAATTGCCATTATTGTTACAATTCCCAGTAACGGGCTTCTCCTGAAAAGCCCCCTTATTTTATTAATGTTCCTGGTTCCGTAAATATTTATGATTATCCCTGCTCCAAGAAACAAGGCAGACTTAAACAATGCATGGTTAATAATATGGTAAAGACTGCCGGTAAATGTATAGGAATCCGGTACGTTTAACCCGATTATTATTAAACCCATCTGGGAGATAGTAGAAAAAGCCAGTATGCGTTTTATGTCTGTCTGGGAAAGGGCGAAAATAAATCCCGTTATGCCTGTAATAATTCCTGCGGCAATGAAAAATTCCGGAAATGCGTTGCCGGAAAAAAGCTCCTGAAAACGGATAAGCAAATAAACCGCTGTTTTGATATGCAGTCCTGATAAAATGGCGGAGACAGAAGATGGAGCCCCCGGAGTTCCATGTGCCTTGGGCAGCCAGAAAAAAAGCGGAACCATTGCGCATTTTAGGCAGATGGCCGTCATAATAAGTGCATAGGGAAGCATGAGTGAAGATTTATCCAGGAATTTTAATGCCTCTGCCGCCGCATAAATATCCAGAACACCGGTGAGCTTGTAAATATAACCTATTCCAAAAAGGTAGAACTGTATTACCACAACATTGATCATTAAGTAGATCATTCCATCATACATCGAGCGTTTGCCCCTGTTAAACATAATAAGGACAGAGACGACCACAGTGGCAACTTCCAGCAGTACAAAGATGTTGAAAATATCGCATGAAAGAAATATTCCAAGTAAAAGACCTTCCCATATGAAGAGCAGAAACCAGAAAAGCTTGCTGTTATTTTCGTGAAAACTGTAAATTGAGGCAATTAAAAAAATGAATGTTGCAAGAACAATAAAAACAGAGGTTAAATTATCGGCCCGCAGGTATATTCCCAATAAGCTTTCAAAACCGCCTACCCCCAAAACAATGCTTTCATTTCTTGTTATGGAAAAAAGATATACAGAAAGACAAACAAGGGCTATTTGACATATAACGGCTAAAAATCTTATTATTCTGGAATAGGGGAAGATGTATAGTATAACGGCAATAAATATCGGAATAATTACAAAATGAAATAACATCAGTACTCCGTATTGGTATTTTTAACTGTATCCCAGTCTGTTTTTCTTGTCTGTCTTGACAGGGAAATCAGCATGGTCAGGTTAACGGCTGTTACGGCAAGACCTATTATGATTGCAGTTATCATAAGAGCCTGGGGAAGCGGATCGGCGGCATTTTCCGGATTAACTCCTATGGGAGGAACCATGTCATTGCCAAAGCCAAGGCCAAGAAAGAACATTATTACCGATATTTCCATTGTTCCAATGAATATTATGGATTTAATTACATTTTTACTGATAATTAATCCATAAAAACTCATAAAGAACATAATGACCGCAATAATTTCAAGAATTTGTATTTCCATAATCATCTCTTTTCAAAAGCTATATATCTGTAAAAAATTACCATAAAACCGAAACATACCTTCATTCCAATGAGAGAGTTCATTGCAATAAGGTATGCATGTCTGTATTGGGGATAATAATTATACAGACCCATAAAAATAAACAAAACAGGCAGCAGGATAATAATTGAAAATGTTATTTTTTCCAAAATAAAAAATCTTTCTGCCTTTGTATCGTAAATTTTATACAGCATGTATCTGCATACAAAGAATGATGCAAGCGCAACTCCTCCCTGAAAACCGCCTCCCGGTGTCAGATGACCGTTAAAAATAAGATAAACGCCAAAGACCAGTATTAAAGGAGAAATTGCACGTATTGTAAAGGAGCCGATGACAGACCTTGTAATGTCATGGCTGTCTCCTTCTTCCGCTATTGTTTCATCAAAATGGGATAAATGAGAAACTGCCACAACGCTTGCAAGAAGCATTAGTGCCTCAAACAATGTGTCATACATTCTGTAACCAAGGTAAATGGCGGTTACCGCATTTTCTCCTCCTACATCATTAATAAACCTGGCCAAATACTGATCTTTAAGTAAGGATGATGCTTCACCTGATGGAATTGAATAAACGAAGAGGCCAAAGAGAAAAATGCTGAAGAGCAGGGGCATTAAAATTTTAAAGAATTTTTTCCCCCCGGAAATTATTTTTTCCTGCATGTCTGTCTGATTAAGGGAGCTGTTTTTAAACCCGTAATGTTTTTCAAAGCAGATAATAAAAAATACGGTGGAGAATGTGCTTATTGCCGCTTCCGCCATTGCAACATCGGGGGCGGAAAACAATAAAAAACATATGGATGTAAGAAGGGAGAAAATTCCAAGATAGATCAATATCCTTGTTATTTTATGTTCCAGTATCATTAAGAGTGTACTTAAAAGCCATAAAAAGAGGAAGAAATATATCATGAATCCAAATCCTCATCGTCTTCATCATCGCTATAGTGGTCTTCTATCCCATAACCGCTTAAATATGCAGAGCGTGCAAGCATATGGGATGCCAGGGGATTAAGAAAGAGAATTATTCCCAACAGGAGCAGGCTTTTTACCGAGAAAATATCCCTGCCGTGTTTTACCATAAGACCAATCAATATGGTCAGAACACCAACAGTATCAATTTTGGCTGCAACCAAAATTCTCGGGAAAAAATTATTGAACCTAAAAATACCAATAACGCCGAAAACCATGAAAATTATCCCGGCTATTATTATTATGTCTCCCAATACAGGCAATTATTCCTCCGTCTTTTTATTTTTAATTCTTTCAAGAACAAAGAGTGCTATAAAAATAACACCGATAAAACCGAATAACGCATAAATTATTGCAAAGTCCAGCAAATAAGTTATATTGCTGTATGAAGCATAAACGGCTATTACCATTACAATTTTTATCGATAAAAGATTCATGCCAAGAAGTCTGTCCCATACAGAAGGTCCGCGTATAATGCAAATCAGATAAACAATCAGAAATACAGATAAAACCCAGACAATATACATAATTATCTCTCTGCCTTTATTAATTTCTTTTCCAGATTGCCCTTAATTAGATCTCCCGGATTTGAATCCGCGGGATTAGCATCAACAGAAAGCTCTTTATTTTCCCTGAGCCATAATACGGTTATATTATCCCCGGTTAAATCCAGAGAAATTGTTCCGGGTGTCAGGGTAATGGAATTGGCAAGAGTTACCCTTAATAAATCGTTTGTGATTTTGGTTTTTATTTTTACTATTTCAACTCTGGAACCGAATAATACAAGCTTAATGGCATTAAATCCTGCAAGGTATATCTGGCCGATTAGATAAAATAAATACAGTATCAATCTTAAAAATTTAACATGTCTTACAGGTTCCAGGGGGATGAACTTTTTTCGGGCAAAATAACAGACAGCACCAACGGCCATACCCACGGCCAGGGTAATAATTGAAAACCCCTCGCTGAGTATCATATATACAAAAGCCAACAATAAAACCATTAAAACATTTTTTAGAATCAATAAATTACCCCGTTTATCAACAAATTATCAGAATTACCCGAATAATGCCAAGCCCCGTTCACTTATGTCCAGAATTGGTCCGGAGAAAAATGTGAATAATGCCATAATTACAATAAATGATACCATCACAATTCTGTACAATAAAGGTGCGGATGCAGTTAAATTTTCTGTAACGGATTCTGAAGTTTTGGAGAGCATAATACCTATTGCAGGGAAAAAATACATGGCACTAAGAGCTGTACTTATTACAACCACAAATGCTATTGCAGGGATTGCATGAGGGCTTTCCAATACCGCCTGGGTGAAAAAGAGCTTGGAAAAAAAGCCCGGAAAGGGAGGAATGCCTATAATGGAAAAAACTGCAATAATAAAGGCTGCGGCGGAGAGGGGATCTCTGCGGCCCGCTCCCCTAATCGAATAGCTGCCTGTATCTCCCGAAACCTGAGAGAGTCCGCCGGCTGCCGTAAAAAGCATGGCCTTGGCAGCAGCATGCACCATCATGTGAAAAAAGGCAGCAGCAGCCACAGCCTCTGTGTTTATGCCTATTGCAATGCCAAGGCTGCCAACCTGGACAATGGAGGCATATGAAAGCATTCTTTTTATATTTTTGGCCTTTATAGCCATATAAGAGCCATAAACTATACCTGCTCCCCCCAAAAATAAAAACATGTGCTGTAATTTTATTGATTCCAGTACACCCGGACTAAGTACACGGTAAATGATTTTAAAGACAAACAAAATATAACACTTGCTTATTATTCCGGACATTATCGAAGAAGAGGAAGAAAGGGAACTTGTGTAGGCATTTGGCAGCCAGCCATGAAAGGGAAATATGGCACATTTAATGGCAAGACCGGTGAACAAGAGGCCGGAAAATACAAAGAGGGGCAGGGTATAGATTCCTTCAAGAGCCAGGCCAATAATAATTTGCTGCAGATTCGGCATAAGCAAATGTCCCGATATTCCGTAGATCATGGCTATGGAAAAAAGAATTAGACAGGAGCTAATTAGACTCATTACAAGATAGATAATGGTTGCTAATAAGGTGGCACCACCTGGTTTAATTACAATTATTATGCAGGAGGCTATGGTCAATATTTCTATAAAGACAAATGCGGTAAAAAAATCATTTGAGTAAACCAGGGATAAAACCGATGCCATAAGGATATTCAATACAAGGTAGTAATAACTGATCTTATCTACAGGAACCTGCTCTTCCATTTCATTGATTCCGCCGCAAAGGGAAAGCAGGCCTATAATGCAGAAAAACAATGCAAACAGGGCTTCCAGTGGACCTGCCCTAATTTCGTTTACAAAGGGATTTGGAAAATGTCCCATAAGATAGGTAAAGCTTTCCCCGTTTTCCATGGTATACATTAATAAGACGAGTGACATTATGATCAACAGGGACAGACATCCTATTGTAAGATTTTTGGCTGTCCTGTTCCCGGGCAATAAACATGCAATTCCGCAGAGGCATGAAAGAAAAATGCAAAAAAAGGGAAAATTCTGAATAAAATGCATTTTACTCCCTCCCAAAACCTTCCGGCTCTCCCCGTTCTTCCCGGGAAATGAGCTTTAGAATTACATCCAGTTCCAGCGTATTGTAGCGTTTATAAAGTCTTAGAATTAACGCAAGGGAAAAGGCGGTAACACTTACCGAAATAACAATTCCTGTAAGAATAAGGGTTGTAGGGATGGGATTAATATAGGCGGCGGCATCCTGTATGCCGTCTGTTATTATGGGAGGAGCACGGTCTTGCACATAACCCTTTGCGGCAAGAAAAAGGAAAATGCCCGTGTCTGCTATATTTACTCCTATAATTTTTTTTACAAGGTTTTTATCCAGAAAGAGGGTGGTAAAACCTATTCCAAAAAGCAGGATTGCAACAAGCTCGTAGTAATTCGAGAAAAGATTTCCTGCCATTTAAGAAAACTCCCCCCTGCTGAAAAGAATATAAATAACATATAATGTACTTGCAACGGTAAGACCCACTGCAATATTAAGGGGAAGGATTAATCCTGCACTGAACAAACTCCCGGGATTTCCAGGGGGAACATAAAAGGCAATATTATTGGCGCCGGTAAAAAATGAAATTCCCTTGGATAGCCCGTAAAACGCAAGGCAGACCGATACCACCCTCTGGAATACCTTATAGCTGAAAAAACGCGCCCTTCTTGTTCCGTAGGCAATTGCGTATAACGCAAGGGAAGATCCGAGAATTGCGCCTCCGGAAAAACCGCCTCCCGGACTTAAATGACCGTTTATTATTACAAAAAAACCGAAAATCATCATCATTGCCACAAGAAGAAAGGCAGTGTTCTGAAGAATAATATTCGGTCTTGGTTCTTCCATTTCCCTAAGAAAGGCATCAAATGCATCTATGGGTTCCCCCTGATGCAGGATGATCAAAATGGCGCAAACTGCCGTAAAGAGAACCAGGGACTCTCCGAATGTATCGAAGGCCCTGTAATCCAGAAGCACCCCTGCCACCAGATTAATTGCACCGGTATCGGAGAGTCCTTCTTCTATATACCTCTGCGATAATTCGTTGTTTGACGGATTTTCTGCTTCTCCGAATTTCGGAAGGGAGGCAACTGTAATGAGGAGGACGGCAACAAGAGAAATGCAGAAAATTACAGAGAATGTGTTATAGATGTAATTAAAAACCCTTGTACCCCTGTATGCCTTCCATTCATACCAGCGTTCCTTTATTGTTTTTGTATGATATTTGGAAGCTATCTCTTCCTCTATAGGTCTTCGGGAATGTTCCAGTGCATCCATAGGCGGAGGAGGAAGGCCTTTCAGCCAGTCAAAAAATTTATTTTTAAAGCTGTCCTTATCATTCCCCATTTTTGCTCCTGCCTTCCTTCTGCTTTTCTTCTTCCATAATGCCTATGCGTTTAAGAACAATAAAAAAAAGTATGCCGGAAATACCCGTACCTACTGCGGCTTCGGTAATGGCAAGATCCGGGGATGCCAGAAGGATCCAAATAATGGAAGTAACAACGCTGAATGCAACGTAAATTATCATTGCTGCCAATAAACGCCTCATAAGGCAGACTGCAATGGCGGAAATAACAAGGATGGCAAGCAGGATTCCTTCTTCAATCGGCATCATGGTGTATTACCTCATATTCACCGGCATCGGGATTTGTAATGACTTCCATGTGGGCAATTAAATGACTGGAAACAGGATTTGCAATCCATAAAAATACAATAACAAGTAAGAGTTTTAATGAAGCGGTACTAAAACCGAAAACCAGCATTAGGGACAGAAAGGTTAATAGAATTCCGAATGTATCGCATTTTGCAGCCACATGGATACGGTTTAGCACATAATGAAAACGGAATAATCCTACCGTTGTTGCAAGAAGGCTGGACAATCCTGCCAGCATTAAAAGGGCTGCCATAATGAATCTAATCCATTCAAGTATAATCATTTTGACTGTCCTTTTCGGGTAATGAATCCGTTACAGATTCTGCGATAGAATCCATACTGTGACCGGGATTCGATATCAGATAACATTTGGACAGTGCAACCACCGCAAGAAAACTTATCATTGCATAAACAATGGCTATATCCAGCAAGCCGCCATTATCAAAGATGGCGGAAAGAATGGCAATAAGGATTACTACTTTTGTGCAAATAACGTTAATTGCAACAATGCGGTCTGTCAGACGGGGACCCATTATGGCTCTTATTAAACAGGCAAATACGCTTATGGACAGAAAAATGGTAGCGATCCATAAAAGTATCTGGTATGACTGTTTTATTATTTCCATAAAACTCCATTATGCCTCATTGTATTCCTAATTTTCCTCTATTTTTTTTAACTGTCCTGCAAAGACGGAATTCCCGATATCCTTTGCCATTTCCCTGTCAAGGCAGTGTACACAGAAAAAATCATCATTCAACGAAACTGCTATGGTTCCCGGAGTCAGGGTTATGGAATTTGCCAAAGCAACCCTTGCCGAATTTGTTTTTAAATTACCGTAAAAGTAGATCATACAGGGGTCTATTTTTATTTTTCTGCTGAAAACTATTTTAAAAACCATGAGATTTGCCTTGGCTGTTTCCCAAACAAGGGTTAGTACATACTTTATTCCCAAAAAAATATTTTTGAATAACTTAATGTCGTCTGATATTTTATGCCTCATATGCATGCATGCAAATACATATACAAGAAAGGAGATAATGATTCCAACAGCCAATACAGGAATATTTATCTGCATTGACAATACGAGCCACAATAACAGGTACAGAAAAAACAAATTATCCTCCGGAATGTCTTATGATATATCTAGTTTTTGGTCTTTGCAATAGATATAATACACTATATTATAATGAATTAAGGAGATCAGGTGGAACCCAGAAGCCCGGTGGAGATTCTGTCCTATGCAAGCGATGCAGGGATGCTAAAGGCAAAGAGATCCTTCGTCTCTCTTATGATACTTTCCTTTTTTGCAGGTGCCTTTGTTGCCTTTGCCGCGGCCGGCTCCAATATGGCCGCCTTTAACCTGCTTGCAAATCCTGACACTTACGGGCTCGGCAGACTGGTTGTAGGCATAGTTTTCGGAACTGCCCTTCTTCTTGTGGTTTTGGCAGGCGGCGACCTCTTTACCGGAAATTGCCTTTTAATAATCCCGGTTCTCGATCGCAAGCTATCTCCCCTTAAATTCGCATACAACCTCCTTATGGTATATTTGGGCAATTTCCTTGGCGGCCTCTTGATTGCCTGGATGAATTATCAATCCGGGCTTTTTGATGTCTCCGGCGGTCTTTTGGGCGGAGTAACCATCGAAATAGCCGCCGGTAAAACATCCCTGCCGTTTCACAGTGCTTTTATAATGGGGATTTTATGTAACTGGCTTGTCTGCATTGCCGTCTGGATTTCCTGGGCAAGCAAGGATATTACCGGAAAAATTCTCCTTATGTCATCGGTTATCTGTCTCTTTGCCATTTCCGCCTACGAACATTCCATTGCCAATATTTACTATATAACTGCAGGACTCTTTGCAGCCCAAAATCCCGAATGGCTTTCAATGGCAAATATTTCCATTGAACAGTTAAATAGTCTAAATATCAATAATTTTCTTGTTTCAAACCTGCTTCCTGTTACCCTCGGGAATTTTATCGGAGGCGCAGGCTTTGTGGGTCTTCTTTATTGGCTTGCCCTCGGCAGAAACGGGAAAATTCAGGATTAATAGCATTGCTTGAGAAAATTTGAAGAAACCTCTACCGGGCAATCCCTCATAGCTCAGTCTCCAAATTCCGATAATATAAGGGGAGACTTCCAAAAATGGCAAAAAAAAGAATTCTGATTCTGGGTGCCGGCATAATGCAGGGACCGGCTCTAAAAATAGCAGAAGAAATGGGTCTGGAAACCATTGCAGCAGATGCTGATCCTAACGCACCCTGCATAAATCTGGCAAATCGTTTTGAAAAAGTAGACCTGAAAGACAGGGATGGAATAGAAAGACTCGCCCAAAATCTTAAAAAAGAAGCTTCCCTTGATGGCATAATGACAGCAGGAACTGATTTTTCGGCAAATGTGGCTTGGGCTGCGGAAAAAACCGGTCTTCCCGGCATTCCCTATGAAAGCGCTCTGGATGCCTCGGACAAGGAAAGAATGCGCAAACGTTTCAGGGAAGAAGGCGTTCCTTCCCCCGAATACATAATTATGGACAAGGTAGAACATAGAGAGCTCCCCTTTCCCTGGCCTGTTGTGGTAAAGCCGGTGGATAATATGGGTTCTCGTGGCTGCCGCAGGGTAGATTCTGCAGAAGAGCTGGAAATAGCCGTAAAGGATGCTCTAAATTTCTCCCGTTCCGGCAGGGCAATTGTAGAGGAATTCATGGAAGGCCCTGAATTTTCCGTAGATGCCCTCGTTTATAATGGAGAGATTACAATCTGCGGTTTTGCAGACAGGCATATTTTCTTTCCTCCATATTTTATAGAAATGGGTCATACAATTCCCTCCGCCTTTAGCCCGGATACTGTAAAGGAGCTTTTGGAAACATTTAAAAAAGGTGTTAAAGCTCTGGGCATAAATAATGGTGCCGCAAAGGGAGACATAAAACTTACCCCCAAAGGTCCCATGATAGGCGAAATAGCTGCCCGTCTCTCCGGCGGTTATATGTCAGGCTGGACCTTTCCCTATTCTTCGGGTGTCCTTGTTACAAAGGGAGCCCTGGAAATTGCAATCGGAAAAAAACCTTCCGCTTTGGAGCCAAAATGGAATTGGGTTTGTGCCGAAAGGGCATTTATTTCCATTCCCGGAACGGTTAAATCCATCCATGGTTCAGAACTGGCTCCATGTATGCCATTGGTTAAAAATGTCTTCTTTCGCATCAAAAAAGGTTCCATTGTATCATTTCCGGAAAACAATGTGACAAAATGCGGCAATATTTTAAGTGCCGCTTCTGACAGGGAAGACGCAATCAATTCGGCGGAAAACGCAGCAAGATCCATTTTAATAAGGCTGGAACCGAATAATTCTGCCACAGACGATTTCCTTGCAAACCGTGCAGCCATATTCCCCCCGAATGCCTTTTCCTTCGATCCCCATCTCGCCGAAGAGGTTCCCGAAACCGATCTCCAAAGATCCGGTTCCGGAGAATCAAGCGAAAATGGGGAAATATGTATTGTACCCTTCCCTAAATTTATGGAATCCGGTCTAAGTGATTATGTTGGCAGAAGCATTAATGAAAGCCTTGATGTAATAAGGACGCTGACTGGTCTGGAACTGCCTTTAGCCCCTGCTTCAGCTTTAGCTTCAGCTTCATCTCTGCTCCAAAAACCCTTCCTTGGCCGGTCTTTCTGGCTCTCCGTTATCAGAGGAGGGTATCAGGGAGGAACCTATTATATTGATTCAAAGGTGAAACCGGAATAATGCAAAAAAGAATAAGGTGCAGAAAAAATAAATCCCTTCTCATTCTGCTTACCATTATTCTATTATTTATCTCTCCTTTATTTTCTCAAACCCTTACTCTGGAAGAAACCCTTGCAAGACTTGGAAATGGTGTGGAATTCCGCTGGGATCCCTTATTTTCCTCAGGCACCTTCATCAACGGAAATTATGAGGCATCCTTCTATTCCGGCAGGGCAGGGGAGAGCGGCGCTCTTCTTTTGGACAGACGTCAGGTAATGACCCTTCCATTGCCCTATCTGGAAAGCGGCAGAATTCTGTTTCCCGAAGTATTTGTACGAAGTCTTGGGGAATCCTTTCTTGCCAGTTATACGGAGGATCATAATAACTCATACAGAATAGCTGCCATAATCATAGACCCGGGTCATGGAGGAATAGACCCCGGAACAGTATGGGACTATGTAATAAATGGAAGGAACCAAAGGATAATGGAAAAGGACATAGTCTTAAGAGCCTCCCTCATGCTCCATGCCTCCCTTTCCGCCGCCTTTCCCGACAGACAGGTAATACTTACAAGGGACAGCGATGTAAACCCCACAAGGGAAGAAAGGGTTAATATTGCAAATTCTCTTAGATTGGCAGAGAACGAGATAGCAATCTTTATTTCCGTACACGCAAATTCCTCATTTAACAGGAATGCCACAGGTTTTGAGATTTTTTACCTTGATCCCGGGCAGAACAGGGATTTGGTGGATAGATCCATACATTCAGGCTACGAAGAAGTTATAGACCTTATAAATGATATGCTTAATCAGGAAATTGCCACCGAAAGCATTATTCTTGCCAACAATATCCTGAGGCGTTTTAATGAGGCGGTCGGTTCTGTGAGTCCAAATAGGGGGATAAAGCCAGCCAACTGGTTTGTAGTAAGAAATGCCCTCATGCCTGCCGTTCTTGTAGAACTGGGCTTTGTAAGCAATAGGGACGAAGCTCTGCGATTAATAGACGAAGCATACTTGATGAAACTTTCCGATGCGTTATATAAAGGAATAAGTGATTTTATTGTTTTTTTTGAACGCAGCGGAGGAAATGCCCCCATACAATGAATATAGCAATTAAAGATATCCTTTTCGTTATAGGCAGTTTTTTTGTCAATAAAAGGAACCGCCGCATCCTCTATCTTTCGGCAATTATAATTGCTGCCATGCTGGATTTTTTTCTGGGCAATATATCAAGAAAGACCTTTGTATTTTTCTCGGGCATAGAAGACAATCTGGTGGTGGAAGAACGAATGCTCCATATTACCGATGATCCAGAGACGGATATTGGAAGATATATTGACGAAGTACTGCTTGGACCGGTTTCCCCGGGTCTGGAACCGCTCTTTCCAAGGGATACAAGGCTCCATTCCTATATGCTTCGTGATGGGACAGTATATGCAAATTTGACCGAAAACGCCCTATTTCAGCCTTCTCCCTCTCATGATATTTTCCGGAGCCTTTTAACCTTAAATGAGGGCATAAGAAGGAACTTTTCCAATGTAGAAGATGTGAAACTCTTTATCGGCGGAAACGAAGTTTTTTTTGAGCAATTTTACAGGATTTTTGAGAATTCTGCCGATAATTAGAAAACTTCGCCGAAGGGCGTTGACAATTTTAGGGTATCTCTTATACTCTATAAGTAAGCGGTTATTAGATTTTATTAAGAGGAAAGGAGTTTTGAATGAAAAGGATTGTCATTCTTATTACCATTGTTTTGGTTACAGCCGGGATGCTGTTTGCCGAAGAGGCTGTTCTAATAGACTTCTCATTACTTACAGCAGATATTCGTGTACCACTTAACCAGAATGATCAGGAAACCAGACCGAACCAGAACCGTCATACAATGATGGATTTTGGACAGTTTGTAGCAAACAGTTTTAGGGATTCCGACAGGGCCCTTATGAGGACGTCTTTGGCGATAGAGCAATGGGAAGTACACTTTACTTCTTCATCCCGAAGAATTCAAAACATTGAAAGAAGCTTTACCCGTGAAGCTGCTTCAAGACAGTGGGGAACTGTAATGGGTGTAAGGGTTCACTTCCCCATCGATCCTGCTTATTCAAAAGCAACGATAGCTCCTCCCTTTCAAATTCCTGCATTTGAGCCGCAGGCAACAGTACTTGATGATGGAACCATTACATACGATCAAAATGCAAATGGAATAACCAGAACAAGCCGTTTTGAAGCTCAGGAACCCGGAACACCCGCATACGGTGTTGTAAAAAACGTGGGAACCATTCGTTCAGTAGCGGTAAATGTTTATGGTCTTAACTTCCCCCATGGTCTTAATGTAATTCTTATTGACGACCATGGAAATGAAATCATTTGTTTCATGGGTTATCTTAACTTTGATGGCTGGAGAGAGCTTACCTGGACAAATCCCCAATATATTACAGAAGTAAGAAATAGGGATCTCCGCTTAATGCCTCTTTATCCCTTCCATCAGCCCTTTATCAGATTCGGCGGCTTCCGTCTGGATCGTGATGCAGATGCCATCGGCGGCGACTTCATTACCTATTTCAAAGATGTAAAACTCATCTTCGATAAGGCAGTGCTTGATACCGACAGGGATATAGAAGACGAGGATATCTGGAATATCATTTTCGAACGTGAGACAGCCAGAAGGATTCATGAGATGGAAAGGTTTGGCGAGAACCAGGTTCTTCGTTACCTTGACAGCCAGAGACAGGCTCAGGAACCCTTTAATCCGCTTCTAAGGGAATTTGGCTTTACACCTACACCAACTGACGAATAAGTTGATGTAAATTATAAACAGGCTGTCAGTCTGACCGCTTCCTGTGGTCAGATGGGCGGCCTTTTTTTTACTTCTAATTCCATGAAAGCAAAAATCCCAAATAGAAAAATTCTCTACACAGAATATGAAAAACTTTTTCCGGCAAGAACCCTTGCTGTGAGTGAGCTTGAAAAATCCATAGAGATAGCCCTAAAAAGTCTGCCTTCCAAACCAAGGGTAAATGGCAGATTAAAATCCTTCGACAGCTATTTTAAGAAGCTAATCCGTCACCATAAACCGCGGCGTGATACATCCAGAATTAACGATCTAATTGGCATCAGGATTGTCTGCCATTTTTTGGAAGATCTTTCAGCTGTGGAGGATCTTCTAAAAAAGCACTTCAATGTAATAGAAGTGGAAAGGAAGGGTGGGGATCATACTTACAGGGAATTCGGTTATGAATCCATTCATTTAATGATTACCATTCCTGAAGAAATATTAAAGAAGTTCGATATTCCCGGAGAAGAAACAGCCGAAGTCCAAATACGCACCATATTGCAAGATGCCTGGGCGGAAGTGGAGCATGAACTCATTTACAAGGCAGAATTTACCCCCTTCGATGATCCCCTAAGAAGAAAGCTTGCTGCCATTAATGCTTCCCTTTCACTTGCGGATATAATTTTCCAGGAAATTAGAAGCTACCAGCAGGAGCTTAACGGGGAACTTGGAAAGAGGAGATTTACCTTTTTCAAAAAAATCGAAGAATCCACAGATGCTGTATTTTTTCCGGGAGAAAGGGTAAATATTCCCGAAGAATCCAATTTAAATAACTCCATGGAGCTATTTCCCGAAACAATGGAGGAAGAAAGCAGGGTAGATCATGATAGTTCTAATGATTCCATTGACGATCTTTTGTTAAAGGCTCTCTCTGCACATAATAGGAATAATCTTCAGGAAGCAATATCTGTTTATACCCATATTCTGGAAATGGATCCCAGTGACGAAATTAAATCCCTTATTTTCCAGCATAGGGGAATGGCACACTTTGCCCGCTCTCATTATGAGGAAGCGATTCATGACTTTGCCGAGACCCAAAAACTGGACAAAAAATCATATAAGGCTTCCTATTATGAGGGAATAGTCTGTTCGGTTCTTACACGCTATTCCGGGGCTCTTGAGGCATTCAATAGATCTCTGGAAGTAAATCCCTACCAGCCTTACTGCCTCTTTAGAAGAGCTCAGGTTTTCTTTCATTTGGAAGACTATCCCCATGCCCTAAGTGATTGCGAGGCAGCTCTCTCCCTGGAAAACTTCGAAGCTGCCCTCAAATTTAAGGAACTGGTAATGTCTAAGTTGAAAATGTAGGATATTCAAAAAACCTAAGAGCTTTTCTCAGAGAATTGTAAATAATACTTGACAAAAATATTGAAAATTGTTAATTTTCAATATAAGTCTCCATCGTCTAGCGGTTAGGACACCGGGTTTTCATCCCGGCAACCGGGGTTCGATTCCCCGTGGAGATGTGCTCAATAAAAAAAGCTCCAAAGGGGCTTTTTTTATTGAGCTT
>Ga0099364_10000412_pt1 | contig 71478 bp, 56 predicted proteins | sample TergutTh196P3_FD_73070 | JGI IMG/M metagenome (GOLD analysis project Ga0099364, IMG submission 73070) | Microcerotermes parvus P3 segment gut microbial communities from Pointe-Noire, Republic of the Congo - Th196 P3 | ecosystem: Host-associated > Arthropoda: Insects > Digestive system > Gut ...
GCAGAATTTAACTTGCTGGAAATTGAAGCGGCTCGAAGAACAGGACGGAAAAACACCTTGATTGCCGCTTTGATTGGAATTCTTGGCGGCCTTGCCGTTGGCGTGGGCGGTACATTGATTATTGGGGGAAGGTAAATTGAAAGACAGAATTAAGATTAAAGGGCGGGTAACGGTTCAGGTTTTCGATTGCCACGGAAAATTGAAACGGAAAAGTCCGGGGTTTCTGCGGAGGCTTTTTAGGATACCTGGGCAATTTATGGTTTTTGAATTCCATAACATTGTTACCAGAGAAGGGGACGCTTTGATTGCTGACGCTCTTTTGGCTTCCCCTGCACGGACTAAGGTTACAAGTGCAACAGGCTTTATTCAGGTTGGTACTGGCTGGACAGGAAATAGTACCAAAACGAATACAAGGTGCAATACCCCATCGGGGAGCATGAAAGCACTGGACAGCGGGTATCCGGCATTGAAAGCGGCTTGGGGCAATACAGGGGATACGACCGTTACCTATAGGGCTACATTTGCGGCGGGGGCGTTAAACGCTAACGGCATAAATGAGGCGTGTTTGCTTAACGGCAACGGCACGGCGGCTAACTGTCTGGCTTATGCACAGATAACCCCGGCGGTCAATGTTACGTCAAGCGATACCCTTCAGGTGCTATGGGAAATTACAATACTCGGTCAGTAAGGTTTCTGCAATCCCCTACTGATTTTCCCTTAATGGTTTCGCTTGGGGAGAAAAATCCGACCTGGGGTGTTTCCCGATGGGAAGGCCGGGGGCTTAGGTTTGTACCGCCTGATGATGAGGGCTTTTCTGTCCGGGGGGATAAACAGAAACTTGAATATAAAGGAAGGCGGCGGTCTCATCGGTTTACTATCTTGGGTGATAGTGCTTTTGAGTATGATGTAATTCTCAACAGGGAGCCTGAAAGCAATGTTATAAGGCTTCGCATGGAAGGGGCAGAAAACTTTGATTTTTTCCGGCAGCCTGATTTTGTGCCTGATCTTTTTTTGAAGGGCAGTTATGCAGTTTATAAAAAAGAAACTTTGTTAGGCGAAGGTACAGGGAAGTTATGCCATATTCACCGACCTTTGATTATTGACGCAAGGGGGCGGCGGGTATGGGGGGATTTGTCAGTTGTCGGGAATGAGTTACGGATTAGCATACCTGAACAATGGCTTAGTGAAGCGGTTTATCCGGTGATTGTTGACCCGACCATTGGGACTACAACTATTGGTAGTCAATACCTATTTGATAATGACCCGCCGGAGCCGTGGGTTCCATTGCAATTTGAATGTGATATACCAGTAAATCGTTTTTTAGTGCCTCAAACCATTAACGGACTATGCACAGCATATTTTTACAGCAACGAGGATTACGGCGAAGAAGCAGGTGGGTATCCGGTTCTGTATTCTGACGGTGTTAATAGACCTAATGCAAAATTGAGTTTACAGGAAAGTTTTATTGATTTCACATTAAGTTCATCGAAACCCAAAGGATGGCGGTCAGGTACGTTTTTAAGTAATGGCAGTATTTCCTCTGGTTCAAATATCTGGTTTGGCTGTTTTACCAAATACTTCTGGTTTCCACGTTTTGATTTTGGGGGGACATTTGAGAATTGGTATTGGAATAATGAAAATGTAATACCCAATATATATCCGGGAAGTTACTCAAATTGGGCTCCGAATTTTAAGCTGTCTATGTATTTTGATTATTCATCTGCTCAAAATTATGTAAGGACATTAACCCAGGGGGTTACGCTGACGGATAGCCGGAAATTAACAGCAAATTATAAGCGTAACAGTTTTGATACGGTGCGGGTAAATTCTACGGCAAACAAATTACAGGGGTTTATCAGGAAACTTGAAGCGGCAGTACAGGGCTATGATAATAATTCTCTTGCATTTTTATATTCACGGACGGTAAAAGATAACGCTAAGGTATCAGGCACATTAAGCCATTTGGGGGCTTTCTTTCGAGGGCTTTTTGATAATGCAAAAAGTGATAGTGAAGCAAAAATTGGAAGGACATATATTCTTACCCTGTCTGATACGGTGCAAGCGGCAGGGGTTGTAATTCGAGGGCTGCTAATGTTTGTCCGTATTGTATCGGGCTTGTTTGTTCGTGATTATCTTTTACGGCGGTTTTTAATTGCAAGGGAAGAAATTGTTTTGAAGTCAAGTATAACAAGGGAAATTACCTTTGAAAGCAGAATAAACTAAGGCGGTTCTTATGGGACGTATTTTCAAGGGACAATCGGCATTGCGTATAACTCTTAAAACTTTTGTTGATTTAGAGGGGATAGAAAGTACGGTTATTAAGTATCGCAAGCCTAACGGAAAAACCGGGGAATTTGCCGCCGCTGTTGGAGATATTGCCCAGGGGGTCATTTTCCATGAATGTATCGAGGGGGATTTAGATGTGTCGGGGTGGTGGGCTTTGTGGGCTTTTGTTACCTTTGCTGACGGCAGAACGGCGGCGGGGCAAACGGCGAAGGTGTATATCTGGAAGCAAGGAAGCGGATAATGCCCAGGAGAAGAACGCCGGAAGAACGGTATAAATACAATATCCGCAAGCAACAAAAATCTTTAGAAGAATTTGCAGAACATGAGATTGAATGGGCGGGGGACTTAATACGCTGGTATGGAATTGTAAAAAAAGATATGCCCGATGATGAGTACCGCTCTTGTGCGTACTTTTTGAATAAAGAATTTCAAAAAAAACCGGGTTCATTGTCCTTGCTTTATACAATGTATATTCAATGGTGGCAGGAACTACCACAAGTTACAAAAGAAAATGCTTTTGATTTATTGGCATACCGCTTTAAGACGTATGCGGCAGTATTAAAGACTGGGGGCTATGATGGAAAACCTGATTGGTGATGAAAGTGTCTACTTGCGGATTAACCAGCTAAAAAGCGGGAAAATACAGTTTACTGATTCCACGAATGCAGAAAGATTTGCCAAAGAGCATGGCAAAGATATACGGTATTTCCCTGCCTGGAAAAAATGGCTGGTGTGGAACGGTAAACGATGGGAAATAGACGAAGGTGCGGCACTGGTGCAAACTAAAGGGCTGGAAACAATCAGGAACCTTTACGATGAATTACTAAAGACAAGCGACTATCGGGAACGAAACGATATAGAAAGTTATGCAAGGGTATGTGAAAGCACTAAAAGACGTGAAACCCTTATCCGTAACGCTCAATGGATTAAACCGTTACACATAACAAGCGAAGATTTAGACCCTGACCATTGGCTGTTGAATGTGCAAAACGGCGTTATTGAAATGAAAAAAACGGAATTTCGGGAACATAGGCAAGATGATATGATGACCAAAATTGCCAATGTTGAATATGACCCAAACGCTGACTGTCCGCTGTGGAAACAGTTTATCCGTGAAATTATGAATTATAAATCTGAATTGATTAACTTTTTGCAGACCGCCGCAGGGTGGGCTTTGACTGGCGATATTTCAGAACAGACTATGTTTATTCTGTACGGCTCCGGTGCAAACGGTAAATCAACTTTTTTGAATACCATCATGTATATTTTGGGTGATTACGCTACGGCAACGCCTACAGAAACTTTTATGAAAAAGAACGGCGACCAAACAACCAATGATATAGCCCGATTAAGGGGAATACGGTTTGTTACCACTACCGAAGCGGAGCAAGGGCGTAGGCTGTCCGAACCGCTTATTAAGCGGATTACTGGCAATGACCAAATGATGGCTCGTTTTCTGTACGGGGAGTTTTTTTCGTTTACCCCTACATTTAAGATTTTCATGGCTACTAACCATAAGCCTGTTATCAAGGGTACTGACTACGGTATTTGGCGGCGAATTAAACTGATACCTTTTACAACCAGAATACCTGAAGAAAAACAGGATAAAGACCTTGAATTGAAATTGCGAAGTGAAGCAAGCGGAATTCTTAACTGGCTTTTGGAAGGGACTAAACGCTGGTTACAAGAGCGGCTTAATGCTCCCGATGAAATACTAAATGCAACTGATGAATACAGGGAAGAAATGGACGTTATAGGAAATTTCCTAAGTGATAAATGTCTGATTGAAAAGGATTTGACAATCCGTATCCGGGAACTATATAAAGCATATTCGGACTGGTGCGAAGATAACAAGGAACACGCCGTGCCGGAACGGTTTTTTACTTTGCGGCTTAAAGAGATGGGTTTCCAGCAATGCAGAACGTCCGAGGCTCGTTACTGGTCGGGGGTTGGGCTTCGCCGTTAATTTTTTTTACCCTTGCGGGTTTTGGGGTGGTTCCCCCGTGCGCCCCTTTGGGTTGGGTCGGCAAAACAGCCGACAGGAAAAACTTCTCTCTCGAAGTCTATTAAAAGTATGCAAGAGTAGGCTTTTTTTGTGTTTTGTTATCTCGGAAAATTATCTGAAAAATGTGCCTGGTCATAAAAATAAATAAAACATTGCGAAAAGTAGCAAAAAATAAAGCCACGCACACGCCCCCCTTGCTTAAAAAAAATCTGCCCTTGTTTTGTTATGACATATCGGCTTGTCATTTATGACAGGTAAAATCAGGTGTTTTGTCATCAAAAAAGCGGTTTTTTTTCAATCTATACTTATATTATCTTTTTATTTTTTTTTCTATGACAAGTATGACAAAGATAAATTATAAAAGTATGTATATGGTAGCCTTATAGAGAAGTCTGAAAATCGGGGGTGGATTGTTGTCAGCGTGTCATCATCAGGCCGCCGCCGTAGGCGGCGGGCAGCAAGAAACGCCTGGAGCAAGTACCGCTGTTTTCATGCTTTCACTTTTCGATAATGCTTTAGGGCGGGTCTTGCGTAGGGCGGTTCTTGCTGCTGTGATAATGCTCTGTCATCAATGCCTGCCTACCTGCAAGGTGGGCGGGTCTTTGGGAGTGCGTAGCAGCAAATATCGCTCGGCTTCATTGTTGCGGGGGATTTCGGATTGGTGTCTTGAAAATGCCTCACCTTACGACCATGCCGCCAGTCCGTTGCTATCGAAGATAGCGGCGGTCTGGCGGTTTTTATCAGGATAATGTAACGGCTACGGAGCGGGAGAAAATGCCTGTCGAAGCCGTGGGGTGCTTGGGGATAATGCTTTTCGCAACGGGGGTTTTTCTATCAAGTAATGCCTTGTCTACCAGTTCCCAATTGCACACAATCGCTGTTGTATACGACGTTCCAGCCCACCTTATAAAGCAAACCGTAGGTTTGCGGTGGGCTGGAATGTGGGTGATGGAGGCGTGGGAATGGAGCGAAGCGGAATGACCTAGCCGACTGAACCCCTAGCCGCCTTGCGGCGTAGCGTATACATTCGGTTGTGTGCTGTTGGGGCTTTTCGGGTATGTTCTGCGGGTAAATTAAAAACCCCCGTTGCGTGGGATAATGCTTTGGGGTAATGTTTTTACTTTGCGAACCCCACGGTGCTTTTGAGATAATGCCGCCGATTAACCCGATAAGTTTTTTGAAATTATGTTTTACTTTTTCCGATATGGCTTATGGGGTTAAGCGGCGGTCTTTGGAATGGGTCTTTTGTTTATAGGCTCTGCGGGGGGCGGGGTGCCGGGGTTTTTATGCTGTTTTTGGGGTGCTACCCTTTACCTACTTGCAGGGGCAAGGGCGGCGTGAGGATTAGCCGCCTTTGACCCTGACCCGACCGGCAGGACGCCGGGCGGGTTGTGAATAAATGCCTTTTGATAAATGCAGCATAAAAAGGGCGGCGTGAATGATTTGAGAAAATTGCGGAGTGCAGCATAGCGGAACGGAGCAATTTTGACCTTTCTCCCTCTTTTCTATTTCAGTTTGTTTTGTGCCATTATAACCCCCTTTCGGGGGCTGTAAAACTCTTTACGCTGAACAGGCTATCTTGTTTCCCATTTTTTTGTATGTAACAAGTTTTGGTGTTTCCGGCAATAGCCCTGCAAAAGTTTCTTTTTGGGCGGAATGGATTAGTTCCCTGTCCCCTACTGTTTCGTGGTCAGCGTAATGGGCAAGCATTACATCGGTTAAATGTCCGGTTTGCGATTTCAAAAGTTTTTTGTCCAGTTTTCTAATCATGTAGGAAGTATAGAAATGCCGCCAACTGTGAAAATCATATTTCGCCGCTTCCTCTTTAGAAAAACCTATTTTTATTAACGCTTCACGAAGCCCCCTGCCAAAGTGCTGCCCCTGCATAGGAACTTTTTTTCTGGTTGTTGACCAAAAGATAAATCTTTCAGGTGTTTTACTCCACGGATTTTGATTGCCCATTTCTATAAGCGCATACATCAAATCGGGGAAAGGTATCTCTACCGTTCTGGTTTTATTGTTTTTCGGCGGTTTCCTTCCGTCCTCTTTATTCCATGAGCCGTCAACATAAATACAATCAGCCCCTAAATTCTTAAACTGCAAGGCTAAAATTTCCCCGTTCCTCATTCCGGTAACCGCCGACAGCATATTCGCTAGTTTAACCCTGTCATCTTCCCACACAGTACGAAACACAGCAGCGGCTACAGTAGGGGTTAAAATCGACCTTTTTCGTTCTTCCCCCGCAAACATGGTATGTCCTCTGGTCGGGTCTTTATCTATATGCCCTTTGGAAAATGCCCAACGGAGGGGTTTCGTTCCGGCTTTTATAACGACATTTTTCCGTGAAGCCGATAAATCCTTTTCCCCCATGTGGGTAATAAAAGCGTCAATATCCGCTGCCGTTATATCTCCCAAAAACCGCCCATTGAAAAACGGCTCCCAATACAGCGAAATCGCCCCGCCCTGTATAGAGCAATGGCGGCGGTGTATGCCGTGAGCTTTGCGTAATTTCTCCTGAATGTAGGGGGATTTGTCCCAATCCCAAAAGGTAGCCAGGTAGCCGATAAAATCCTGTGCTTGCTGTGTGCCAGCCATGACAAAACTTTTCAGCCAGCCCTGCCGTTGGAGTTCGGCAATCATGGTTTCGGCATCGTCTGGGTCTTTAAGGTTTTTGACGGTTTCCCGCAGGGATAGGTTATGTACTCTGACGGTGTTCTGCTTTTGCGGGATGCCGTCTCGAAGCCATTGGAAGGCTTTTCTTACCGCTTCTTCTTCTGTTTTCTGCTTGGTTGAGATTGCTGGTAGCTGTTTGCCGTTTTCATCGTTAAACTGAACCAGATAATAGGGGCGGTCGGCTCTTTTATAAACCGAAAATGGGTAGGCGTTCATATACACCTCAAACCCGACTTTAGACTGTAACAGGTTTTACTGTCAGTTCTACTGTCGGTCGCGTTTGAAATGTTACTTTCGCCCGTTGTCGGGTAGAAAGAAATCCCATAATTCCTTACTACATAAGGAATTAGGAAACTCTGTGAACTGCCACCTCGGAGAATTGAACTCCAGACACGCAGATTTTCAGTCTGCTGCTCTACCAACTGAGCTAAGGTGGCTAAATAACGGCGCCGCGTCAAGCGGCGTTATTGCCAAAAAAATCAAAACAGCCCAGGCACCAATATAGGTAACCACGGCCGGTAATGCAAGCCTGCCTTTAGGCAGGCGACAGTGCCGCTTCGAAAAACGGCAGCGTCCCAAAGCAAACCCTCCCTTTGGGAATTAAGGTTCATACAAAGAACCAGGTAAAAGCGCCCCGTCAAGGGGCGTTGTCCCGAAAAAATTATAACGGCCCAGGCACCAATATAGGTAACCACGGCCGGTAATGCAAGCCTGCCTTTAGGCAGGCGACAGTGCCGCTTCGAAAAACGGCAGCGTCCCAAAGCAAACCCTCCCTTTGGGAATTAAGGTTCACACAAAGAACCAGGTAAAAGCGCCCCGTCAAGGGGCGTTGTCCCGAAAAAATCATAACGGCCCAGGCACCAATAAAAGTTACTACGGCCGCTAATGCAAGCCTGCCTTTAGGCAGACGACAGTGCCGCTTCGAAAAACCGCAGCACCCCAAAGAAAACCCTCACTTTGGGAATGAAGGTTCACACAAAGAACCATATAACGGCGCCGCTTCGAAAAACGGCAGCATCTTCATCATTCATACCAAATACGAAAAAAAATGTCAAGTATATCCTGTACTTTGTGCCCAAAAGCTGCCGTTTCGGCATTTAGGGTGTATTTTGCGATATATTTTTCCTATTTCTGGGTATAAAAAATGCCTGTTTCGATAAATATGATCAAATTAAGGCATTATGGGCGTTTGTTTCGAATTATATGGTCTTACTTATGAATATTTATACATATTTAAGAAAAGAAATGCCATATTACAGTTTTGTTTGCATTATCAGGCTTACAAACGTAATTGGAAGGGGGAAATATGAAAATAAAATTTAAATTGAGTTTGTTGGTGGGCTCCATCATGGTAGTGGTAGTAGCGGGAATTTCCATGCTGCTTTTAAGAGAGGCTTCCAGCATAAGTATGGAGCTAAGTCTAAGGGGCATAAGGCTTCTGACCCAGCAGCGGGCCGAATACTGGAACGGACAAATGAACAGCCAGATTGCTGCAATTCGTACTCTGGCCGAAATAATGAGAAACTACGAAGTTATTCCGGCCGGAGAACGGCGTGATCAGTTTGATGAGATGCTGCTGGCAGTTATAGAATCGCATACCGAGCTGATTAATGTTTATACGATCTGGAAGCCAAATGCTCTGGACGGCATGGATGCTCAATACCTGGGCCGGACAGGTTCCAGCCCTACAGGACAGTATGCCATGGCCTTTACCAAGGAGACCGGCGAGATAACGAGCCGTGCAAGCACTGATGTGGCTGCTTCCATGGAATATTTCAACGGGCCAAATTCAAAAAGAGACAGGGTAGAGCATCCATTTACGCTGAATGTAAACGGAAAGGAAAAATATTTAATCAGAATGATGGTTCCCATAATTGACCGCCGTACAAATGAAGTCATTGGCGGTATCGGCTGCCTGTTTGATACCAGCATTATACAGCCTATTTTGGAAAACACCGTTGCGAATAACGAAGAAATCGCCATAATGGTAATGTATTCCGGCAACGGACATATTTTGGCGCACTTTCTTCCGGAACGTGTAGGAAGAATGCTGACCGATGTTGATATGGAATACGGCAAAAATCAGCCGTTGGCATTTCAGGCCGTGCTTGACGGAACGCCTTATAAAGACAGCGCCTATGATCCTACGCTTGGCATTAATATAGAGCTGAATATGGTTCATATTAATATCGGCAATTCGGACACGACCTGGGCAGTCATGCTGGGGACTACCGATGCATACGTTCTGAAAGAAGTACGGGCCATAACAAAATTTACAGTAATCCTGGCGGTTATAGCCGTTCTGGTTTCCGCTGTAATACTTTTTATTGTATTCAACTATATGACTAAACCGGTTGTAAAGGTAACGGAAACACTAAAGGACATATCCGAGGGAGATGGAGATCTAACCCGGACAATTCCGGATAAGGGCAATGATGAAATTGCCGAACTATCCCGTTATTTCAATCTGACACTTAAAAAAATAAGAAACCTTGTTATAACAATTAAAAACCAGACGGTAACATTGTTTGATATCGGCAACGAATTGGCCAGTAACATGACAGAGACCGCCACGGCAGTCAACGAAATCACCGCCAATACCCAGAGTATTAAGGGACAGGTGTTAAGCCAAAGCGCGTCTGTTACCCAAACTAACGCTACCATGGAACAGATGAATGTTAACATTGATAAATTGAATGAGCATGTGGAAAGCCAGGCAACCAGTGTGGCTCAGTCTTCGTCGGCCATTGAACAAATGATGGCCAATATACGCTCTGTTTCCAATACTCTTTCTAAAAACGCCGAAAACGTCAGTGAATTGACAAGCGCTTCGGAGGTAGGCCGCGAAGGATTAAGAAATGTGGCCACAGATATTCAGGAAGTTGCAAAAGAATCAGAAGGGCTTTTGGAAATTAACTCTGTTATGAAAAATATTGCGAGCCAGACAAACCTGCTCTCCATGAATGCCGCCATAGAGGCTGCACATGCCGGGGAAGCGGGAAAGGGCTTTGCTGTAGTAGCCGGTGAGATTCGAAAACTTGCCGAGGAATCCAGTGAGCAGTCCAAGACAATCAGTGTTGCGCTTAAAAAGATCAAGGGCTCCATCGACAAGATTACTGTATCTACCGGAAATGTACTCAACAAATTCCAAACGATTGATTCAGGCGTAAAGACTGTCGCGGAGCAGGAAGATAATATCCGCAGTGCGATGGAAGAGCAGAGGGAGGGCAGCAAGCAGATACTGGAAGCTGTTGGCCACCTTAATGAGTTAACCCAAATGGTAAAGAACGGCTCAACTGAAATGATTGAAGGCAGCAGGGAAGTTATTCAGGAAGGCAATAATCTGGAACAGGTTACTCAGGAGATCACCGGTGGCATGAATGAAATGGCAGCCGGGGCCGAGCAGATAAATGCGGCGGTTATCAGGGTTAACGAGATAAGCGCGAAAAATAAGGAAAATATTGAGCTTCTTGTACAGGAAGTTTCAAGATTTAAGGTGGAGTAATCTATATTTAAGGTGGAGTAATCTATCCACCCTTTACGGCGCGCCGGAAGGCTTCCAGCATCCGCTGGGCGGCGACTTCGTCTTCTTCGACGCTGCCGCCGCTAACGCCGATTCCGCCGACGGTTTTTCCGTCTATTTCCAATGGAAATCCGCCCCCGAAAATTACCAGTTTTGGGGCGGTAACATTGATGCCAAAGGCGTCGCCGTCCACTTGCGCGATTTTACCGAATTCCCTGGTACTTTGCCCCAAAACTGCCGATGTATAAGCCTTTTTTTGGGCTATTTCCAGACTGGGTACAATAGCGTCTCCAAAGCGATAAAAAAATCTAAGGTTTCCATGCCGGTCGGTAATGGCAATTGACAGGCACACGTCCATTTCCTGCTGCGCCTTTTCCGCCGCCTCCGCCATTTGCCGGCACAGGGCCAAACTGAAATCAAAATCACTCATGACATTCTCCTGTTAAAAACATTTATTTAAGACCATCAGCCTTCGCATAATTATTCCACTTTGAATTTAGCTATGGCTCTGCTTAAATCATCTATATTTCTTTTATTCTTTACACTTATCTCATTAACCGTACTTACAGCCTTATTTATTTGATCTGCGCCTATGGTCATTTCGTCCATGCCGCCGGCTACCTCCTCGGTAATTCTTTTAAGGCTTAAACTTTGGTTTATCACATTCTTGCTGTTAGCCGCCATATCCGAAGAAGCGCTTTTTACAAGTCCTGTAATGGAATTTAACTGGCCTACGGCTTCAAGGATTTGCCGGCTGCCTGTTTCCTGTTCTTCCATAGCCGTGCGAATTTGCGATTCCTGATTCGATACGATTTCTACATCCCCGGCGATGGCTTCAAAACGCTCCAGCACAATATCCGTGGATTTTGTAATTGCGTCTATGGAAGTTTTTATTTTTTTCAGTACCTCACTGATTGTCTTCGACTGTTCCCTGGAGTTTTCCGCCAGTTTGCGTATCTCGCCGGCCACCACCGCGAAACCCTTGCCTGCCTCTCCGGCGTGGGCGGCTTCGATAGCAGCATTCATGGAAAGCAGATTGGTTTGGCTGGCTATGGTTTCCATTACCGAGTTGATCTCCAGAAGACCTTCGGATTCCCGGGCGATTTCCTTTATATCCTGCGAAACTGTCTGAAGGTCCCTGCGGCCGGTCTGCGAAGAATCCCCCAGAGAATTGATGTTTCCGGTATTCTTGATCAGGGTTTCCGCAACAGAGCGGATATTGGCGAGCATCTCCTCGATAGCCGATGATGACTGAGACACGCTTTCCGCCTGGACGGCGATGTGTTCGTTCAGTTTATCAAGCCCTTCCATTATTCTTTCCATAACGGCGCCGGCATCGTTCACCTCACCAGCCTGTGATGCAACCTGGTTTTTCATGCTCTGTATATTGGCGGCTATTTGGTTGATGGCCGCCGCTGTTTCGGTCATGTTGGACGCAAGATCTTCCCCGGTATTCTCAAGGGAGCGGGTTTCGTTTTTTATCCCCGACAGAAGCCCCCGTATGTGCTCAACAGTTTCGTTAAATAAATTGGCCAGATTTCCGATTTCATCTTTCCTCTGAACAGCGCACCGCTGCGTCAGATCCCAGTTAGCTGAAATATGATTAAGAACTTTAACCATTCCGCTTATGGGTTTAAGTGAATTAAGAACGAGAATATTAAAGAAAATAAAAATTAGGGCTATAACCCCGATCATGCTGACAAACAGGAATGTTATACCTGTTTCCAGATAGTCTTTGGTGGTGAGCGTTTGAACGACCGCCACATACCAGCCAAGGGCAGGCACCCTGCTTACGGCTATCTCCCCTTCCTGACTTGTGAATGTGTATACATCATCAATTGTATTCTCCCTCACCCAGTCAAGAATCTTTGCCCCGTTTTCGCCCAGTTCCTGATCCAGTGTTACTTTTTCCACTATAAGACTGGCATCTTTCGCTCCGGTAATTTCCCCGGCTTCGTTAAAAAAGTAAAGTTCGCCCGTCCCTGTGTATCCGGCATAAAGCGAATTAACAAAGGCCGTCAGATCGATTCCTGTTCCCAAAATACCGATTGGTCTGCGGTTTTCATTAAAGACCGGTGCGTTGATCCATAAATTGGTAACATCAAGATCCGGGTTATAATTGATATTGAAGTTGTACCTTTCAGTTTCGTTAAGCGTCATCAGATACCAGTAGTTATCCGGATCGGTTGCATCAAGGGTAAAAACGTATGCGTCATCGGAATGGAATCTTTTGTCCTCGTCGTTCAGCCAGAATACCGTGTTCCCCACAAAGGCGCGGCGGTATCCGGCTATTTCCTCAAAAGCAATTCTTTCCAGTTCCCGATCGTTTGGGTTCTGGAAGTACCGCTTTATCAGGGGGGAATCGGCCATTTTCATGACAATGGCAATCTCGCCGTTCACCGAGGATTCCAGAGTGATCCGCTGAATTATCACAATATCAGAGAGCTCACTCTTTTTGTTGTTATGAATAATTCCCTTCATGGACAGAAAAAAGGCAAAGCCGCCTCCGGCCACAATTACCATGAAAAAAACAAGAGAAAACAAAATAAACTTCTGTTTTATTGAACCCGTGTAAAGTTTCTGCTCTTCGGTATGATTGTTTTTCATAATATAATATCTGCTCCCATATAATAAATGATATTCCCGCTCCTTTTGGTTGTCAATATGTCTGGTTTTTTCATGAATGTGCTTTATATGTTTGACAGGATTTACGCCAGTAATTATCATAAGGAAAGGAAACAATATGAATGAATCACAACAACCGGAAAATCCTGCTTCCTTAATTCCGGGGCGGATTAAAGAACTAAGGGAAATACTGGAAATAAGCGCCGCGGAAATGGCCGGAGAAACGGGCATACCCGCCGAGGTTTACAAAAGGTACGAGAGCGGAGAACTTGATATTCCTATCAGTGTTTTATATAACATCGCCGTCCGGCTTGGTACTGATGTTACTGTATTGATTACCGGAGAAGAAGCCAGAATGGAGAGCGCCGCCGTCTGCCGCAAGGGCAGGGGTGTTCAGATTGAGCGTTATCCGGGTTATGAATTTTCCAGTCTGGCGTATAACTTTAGAAACAGAACCATGGAGCCCCTGCTGGTATTTCTCGATTCATCAAAACCGCCGGCGGCCCTTGTGACCCATTCCGGTCAGGAGTTTAACTTTGTAGTCGAAGGCCGGATGAAGATTACTGTGGGAAAGCGTGAGCATTTACTTTCCGAGGGTGATTCGATCTATTTTGATGCACATCTGCCCCACGGTCAAAGCGCAGTTGACGGGCACGCCCGGTTTATTACAATTATCCAGGAATAATGTTATGAGCGAAATTCTTTCTCGTTACTGCCCAAGGACCGAATTCGAAAGTTATGAAGATTTTTACGACAACTATCGCTGCAATGTTCCCGATAATTTTAATTTTGCCTATGATGTTGCAGATGAGTGGGCTGCACTAGAGCCGGACAAGCCGGCCCTGTTGTGGACAGATGATGCCGGAGTTATGCGCTCATATACCTTTGGTGATATCAGGCGCTTGTCCAACAAGGCTGCGAATGTTCTTTTATCGCTTGGGGTTAAAAAGGGTGATGTGGTTATGCTTATTTTGAAACAGCGCCCTGAAGTATGGATACTGATGTGCGCACTGATGAAAATAGGCGCTGTATGCATTCCTGGCACATATCAGCTTACCGCAAAAGATTTGGAATACCGCTGCAATATAGCCGATGTAAAATTTTTAATTTCTGTTGATGATGCTGAACTGATGGAAAATATCGCTCTTGTCCGCCGGAATTGCGCAAAACTGGAAAAAATCGCGATAGTGGGCGATGCGCAAATTCCGGATAATTATATAAATTTGCGCGCACAAATCGACAAAGCGCCGGACAGTTTCAGCCGGATTCAGAGCAATGTAAAAGATACCATGTTGATTTATTTTTCTTCGGGTACATCGGGAATGCCCAAGATGGTATTGCACAATCACAGTCTTCCGCTGGGGCATATTGTTACGGCGAAGTACTGGCAATGCGTAGAGGATAATGCAGTTCATCTTACCCAAACCGATTCCGGCTGGGCGAAATTTGCCTGGGGCAAGATTTATGGACAGTGGATATGCGGGGCGGCTGTCGGTGTTTATGATACCGAAAAATTTACCCCAAAGGGAATGTTAGACGCCATTCAGCGCATCAGGCCGGCAACTTTCTGCGCGCCGGCCACCATATTCCGCTATCTTATTAAAGAAGACCTTTCCGGATACGATTTCAGTTTTATACGACATACTACTGTGGCCGGCGAGCCTTTAAGCCCGGAAGTTTACCATAAAATGAAGGAACTTACCGGCCTTGAAATACGGGAAGGGTTCGGCCAGTCGGAAACCTCGGTATTGACCGCCGCCTTCAAATGGCTGCCTGTAAAACCCGGCTCCATGGGCAAGCCGTCGCCACTTTACGGCCTCCAACTGCTCGATGAAGATAAAAATATCTGCGACGACGGTATTGTCGGTAATATGAGCATTACATGCGCCGGGAAAAATATTTATGAAACTGAAAGCGGCGCGGCGGCCATGCCAGGTATGTTCCGAGGCTACTGGAAAGATCGGGAAATTACCGGCAATGCCTGGAAAAACGGAATTTATCAGACAGGAGATATGGCATGGCGGGACGACGAGGGCTATCTCTGGTTTGTCGGGCGCAACGATGATGTTATCAAATGTTCTGGCTACCGCATCGGCCCCTTCGAGGTAGAAAGCGCTCTTATGGAGCATCCGTCCGTTCTGGAGTGTGCCGTAACCGCCGTTCCCGACATTGAACGCGGGCAGATCGTTAAAGCAACCGTCGTTCTTGCGCCCGGCTTTACTGAAAATGATGAATTAAAGCGCGAACTACAGAATCATGTAAAGCGCGTAACAGCTCCGTATAAGTATCCGCGTATTGTTGAGTTTGTACCTGAGCTTCCAAAAACCATCAGCGGTAAAATTCAGCGCAACCTGATACGAAAAAAAGATTCCGGCGGGTAGGGGTTATTTGCAGCCTATTTGGTTCTGGGCTTTTAGTGAGCAGTATATTAACCTATACTAATTCCCTCTGCTTCTGCCGCGATTTTTACCTCTTCTATGGCAATTTTCTCTTCCACTAACGTTCTTTTCTCTGAATATTTTGCCTTGAACACTTTTGCTTGTGCATCTTGTGCGGAAGCTGCCTTTGTTGCTGCATCTGCCCATTTTTCCGTTTCCTTCTCTGCGTCTATTGTTTTTGTTAACGCAAAGTCAGCTTTGGCAGCTGCGTCTTTTGCAGATTCCGATGCAAATGTCATATTTTTAATTTTATCAACTTTTTTTTCTGCGTTTTTCTTTGCATTCTTTGCACTATTTAATGCATCTGTTACTTCCTGCTGTAAATGATTCCAATCAGCCTCTTCTTTCGCTGCCTGATTGTATAGATCAAAAGCTAAGTCAACATCCTTTTCCAACAGTTTAGATGCATTTTCCGCATGCTGTGTCCTTTTTGATGCGCCTATCGATGTTTTCCCAATTGCCTTTTTTGAAATTTTCTCCTCATCTTTCAGCGCTGCCGCCGATTTTTTAGCTATTATATCTGCTTCTTCCAGTATTTTTTTTGCATTAGTCGAAATAATCGTTTTTTTTGCATCATTTATTAAAGCCACGATGTTATCAGATTTACTTTTTACATTACCTACCATAATGCTTGTTGCGCCAATATATTGCTCTCTAGTATTTTTTGCATCCTCATTTGCAATTTTTGATGCATACCTTCTTTCCTGAGTACCAGCCGCAATAGCATAAATAATACCAATTATAATTCCTGCTATAGATAAAAATAAAAATGTCCACCCGAATGAAGCTCCAGACCAAACATTTTCCCCCAATATACAACCATTTATGTTATCAAAGTCGCCGCACCGTCTAGAGCCTGGACAAAAACAGGCAAAAAACTCAATTGCAAATGCCGCAAGATAAAGCAGAGGCGCTGCAATTAGTCCAAACCCGATTATTTTCCACGCATTTTTAGCATTCATATACTTTCTCCTTACTCGTAAAAAATAATATAAAACAAATCATTAGAATAAAAATGCTTACTACATGACTAAATGAAACGCCATGCCAAACACCGCGAACAGAATCTCCTCTGAAAAGCTCCAAAATTATGCGTAAAATGGCATATGTGGATAAGTATACTTTCATAAGATGTTCTTTGAATTTCCCCATATTTAGTAATTTTAAAAGAAAAATAAATATAACTATATTTATGCCGGCTTCAAACAATTGAATAGAAATCCTCGACTTGGTAATTATTTCATTACTAATTCTGTTGGTATACAAAACAGAAAATGGTGATTGTGTTTCTTTACCATAACAACAACCTCCAAAGAAGCAGCCTAACCGTCCCCAAAAATGGAATAATGGTATGCAGACAACAACTAAATCTACTACCCTGTATTCAATATTTTTATTCCATATCTTGCATATAAACAAGAACGATAACAGAAACCCAATTAATCCGCCATAGAAAACAATACCTGTATTTAAAAGTGTGTCTATAGTTATCGGTTCTTTATTCGCTAATGCTGCATATAACCCGGTAATTAAACCAAAAAATTTAGCTCCTATCAGTATACCGATTCCGCTTATGAAAAATATTTTTGTATATCGCGGGATGTTATAGCCGTATTTTAACAACAAAAGGATAAACAAAGACGATGCAAAAACCACGCCTATTACAGCAAAGAAGGTGTAAGGCGGAATACTAAAAATTCTGGTTGCTGTTGCATCGTATGCCATTATTTCTTCTTACCTTCGTGTCCATGTTGTAGTATTAGTATCAGAACGTGTATAGGTCCCTGCTCTATTGCCATAATTGGCATATGATGTATTAAAACCGGTCATATTTCCAAGTACACCATTGTTTTCATCACTTCCAAGTGTTACATTTGCTCCAAGGCTAACACTTGTTAACGGATTGTTGGCAAAGGCATTCAGTCCTATGGATGTAACACTACCGGGTATGACAATGCTGGTTAAATTGTTGTCAGAGAATGCATTTTCTTCAATAATTGTAACAGTATATTTGCCTATTTCTGCAGGTATTACCAACTGGTCGCCGGTTCCGTTGTAATCCATAATGGAAATATTTCCCTCATTGAACCGGAATCCAAAATCACCATACCATGCTTTCCAGTCATTAGTATAAAAATTGGATCGTTTGTAAGTCCCCTGCATCATTCCATTTTCAAGATAAAAATTTTCAAAATTGTGACCAAATGCATTTTCCCCTATTGTTACATCTGCTCCAATAGAAATGCTGGTAGGCCTATTCCCGGAAAAAGCATTCTCGCCGACAGATATAATATTTTCCGGAATTACAATACTGCTCAGGCCATTTCGGCTAAATGCGCCATCACCAATAATAGTGACGCTGTCCGGAAAGTCAATACTGGTAATTTGTTTTCCCGCATATTCATTATCTGCAATGGCGGTCACAGTGTCAGGAATGGATAAATGTCTATCGAATAAAAATGCCAACCAGCCATTATAGAAAGCATATCCACAGGCAATGCTAAAAGGTATAAATATAACAGCTATTTTCAATATTTTCTTTATCGCTGCTATATTTTTAAATGCTTTTCGCTTTCGTTCACGGTCATCACGTTCTTTTCTTTTTTTATTTTCCGATAATTCGAGTTTTTTGCCTTCGCTGCCCAGCTTTTCTTCCTGTTCTTTCCTCTCTTGTTCTTCTCTGCGATTAAGAAATTCGCGATACTGGTTGGTATCGGCTCCCAGCTCGAGCAATAGTTTTATTAGATCATTTTTTCCGGCAAAAAAGGCTTCGAATGCATTAACCAGAGGAAATGTACCATCAGATGAATTTTCGTTGATATCTGCTCCAAGTTTACAGAGTAATTTAATTAAATTGCCGACATTGTCAGCACCGTGTTTGCTGCTTAAATCATCAAAGTTGTACACTACATAATCGACAGGAGTCTTTTTATCAGGGGAATCTAGTATTTGCCCCTTAAGCGGCAATCCCTGTCCGGCGTATGCTTCAAAACAATTGAAGCGATCCGGCACGTAATCAATTAAATATTTAAGATCAGATATTGCCGACTGTTCCGGGTTACTGCCCTTAAGCTCGTTATATGAAAGAAAGGGGAGCAGCCACAATAGATGAAACTGATCAGGAGCGGGGAGATTATCAAAAGCTTCCATTGTCTTGAATAATTTAAAATAGTCTTCATTGATGGAAATCCAGGCGAGCAGCAGGGAATCCTTTTCCATTACCGCTTTTTTGATAAGGTCTATCTGCTCATTGTTTTTTTCCTGCTTAAGTTCTTCAATGCTTTGATAACGTTTTGAGCCTACAGTAATTCCAAGATCACTTTGTAATTGTAAATATACCCGTGCAATTGCATACTTGGAGGAATATTCTTTAAAATATTTACGGAAATTTTCTACAATTTCCATTCCCTGTACACCTCCGGTAGCTAAAAAGTACAGATAAAGATCGGTGTTAGGGTTCTTTAATTCGTCCATGTAATAAGCCGATTCGGACATTATTGCATCCGCTATGTTTTCGACGCTTTTACAGATTTTACCTCCCTTGCTTACGAAGTCCTCATCCGCTCCCAGCTCAATAAGCAGCTTTGCCAAATCATCATCTCTTGAAACGGCATTAATAAAAGGGAATCTGCCGTCACTTGAATATTCGTTGACATCCGCACCGAGTTTACACAGAAGGCGGATAAGATTATAAACAGTATCGGAACCGTGCATTATGCTTAAATCATTGAAGTTACATACAACATAATCGATTGGAGCCTTTTTTATGGGAGAATCCAATATCTGTCCTTTAAGAGGCAAACCTTGTGTGATGTATGTTTCAAAAAGATCAGATCTCCCCGGATATTGTTCGATCAAGTCTTGCAATGCAGCCTCGCCGGTGTTGCCGGATAGTTCTGTAAATGAAAGGAAGGGTATTAAACTTAGCAGGAAAAACTGCTCGGGTATGTTTTGTTTGCCGAACTCATCTGTAGACTTAAAATAGTCTCCATATTTATCGGAAATCCACACAAGCAGCGGGGAATCTTTTTCCTTTACCGCTTTTTTAATAAGGTCTATCTGCGAGCTGTCTTTTTCCTGCGCAAGTTCATCGGCGCTTAGGTATCGTTTTGAACCTAAGGGTATGCCGCCATCGCTTTGTAATTTCAAATACACAAGAGTAAGAGCGCGGTTAGGCGGGTATTCAATAAAAAATTTTCGGAAGGTGTCGGCAGTATCTTTTCCCTGCGAGCCTCCGGTGACAGCAATGTAAATATACAGACCGGCATTGGTTTTGGAAAGTTCATCCATGTAATGTGCCGAATCGGCCATTATCGTATCTGCTATTTCCTCGCTGCTATTACATATTTTTCCCGTCCGGCTGATAAACGGTCTTTCCGGATCAAGGGTATATATCGCCGCGCTAAGACCTGCTTCCCGGTCGCTGCCATACAGCGATATGACATCTTTTATGTCACTATACATTGTAACATCGCGAGCTTCAAAAAGCGTTTTTGTAATAATTTCGTCGTAAAGACAATCTTTCCCCACTTTGGGATATTTATCCATAAGGGCGGCTAGTTCTTTTTGGTTTGAAGCGGATTCATTGCCGAATTTCAACGGCGGATCATAGGTAATGCTGGTTACTGTACTTTGTTTTTTTAAGTCAAGTGTAAGAATTTCCCCTTTAAGCCATTTTTGTACAAACTCGTTTCTCCATCGGTCTTTTGGAAGCGGATCAATTAGACCCTGTATAAGTGTCTTGCAATCGTCAGGCATATTACCGGGAAAAATAACAGATTTGTCCCTGATATTACGTTCCCGTGTGATCGGCTTTATTGCCTTAAACGGCTGTTCGCCCAGCCAAAGTTCGTACATTGTTATTCCCAGGGCAAAATAATCGACCGCCGGGGTAATTTCAACCGTTGTGTTATTTCCTTTTCGCGCTAATTCGGGAGCGGCATACAGATCGGTGTTGCTTGCAACAACTTCGACTTCATCACTGCCGTCCTGCATAACGCTTGAAATGCCGAAATCGGCAAGAACGAGTGATGTTCTTTGTGCGTCTTCAAAAAAGATATTATCCGGCTTTAAGTCCTGGTAAATCGTTTTATAATAGCCGTGAAGCTGCTGCAGGCCTTCATTTATCTGAGCGATCACATCTTTCAATTTGTTATCTCGTATTGCCCCGTTCGCCTTAATAAAGTCGCTCAGGGTGCCGCCTTCGGCGAATTCCATAATTTCAAAATCCTGACCGTAGTAGTTACCAATATCAATTATTTTTACAACCTTTTCTTTGGGATTATCCCTTATTTTAGTTAAAACTTTTTTTGCAGTATCACTTAATGGGGTATTTGGTTTATAGTGCTTTAAGGCATAATGTTTATCGTTCATTTTCATTTTATATACAACGGCCTCACCCGATCCCTTGCTGATAAGACTGTCGATAACATAATTATTGCCATTTAAAACTATTGTTTGTCCCTCTGCGAAAATGATGCCTCCCCCAACCGGGATTGTGCCATGAATACCTCCTATGCGCGCGGTACCGGCGTCCATTCTTGCTGTGCCAGGATCCATTCTGTCGGTGCCTTGGCTGGTATCCATTCTTTCGGTACTCATACTTCGTTCTCCTCTGCTTTTATGGTAATGATTGAAATATTATCAAGGCCGCCTTTTTCTTTTGCAAGCACCAACAGTTTTTCGGCCGCCTCTGTTCCTTCGGTTTGCGATTGAATAAGTATATCGGAAATCATTGCAGAAGATACAAGATCGTGCAAACCATCGGAAGACAGAAGAAATATATTACCTTTCAAAAAAGGCTGTTCGACCTCGGCAAATTCAATGAAAGCACTGTCACCGCCTCCCAAAGAATTGGTGATTATATTGGTAGGGGCACCCGGGTTCCCGCCTGATTCCCGCAAGGAATGATCTGTCGTAAGGCGTGCCAATCCTCCGTTACGCAGTAAATAAATCCGTGAGTCACCTGCATGAAAGCGGAAAACTTTACCCTGGTAAAGAAAAAGCCCGGCAATGGTGCTTCCCATTCCCTGCGACATTGCACCGTGAGTTTCCTGCGTATATACATCAAAAACCTCTTTTAACTCCTGATCACTTAAGTCATCGGGAATTCTTTCAAGAAATTCTTTTAGTTTGTTAAGCGCAATTTCGCTGGCAATTTCTCCTTTGTCCAGGCCGCCTATCCCATCAGCTACTGCTATTACTACTCTTTTGCTGATATCAAATTCTTTCTTCATAGAGCCGTCACGGAATATTACTCCATTCAGTAGAATCATGTCTTCATTATTTGGTTTTCTACAGCCAATATCACAAACACCGTAAACAGAAAGTACAGTTCTCATAATCTTGCTGTACCTCCTTCATTTGTATCGTATGTGAGAAGCAGTTCGATATCTGCAATTTTTATTGTTGAATTGCTTAATACGGGATAGAGCGCATTTGGTGCAAGCTGACCTCCATTGTAAAAGGTTCCGTTTGTGGAGCCCATATCCTGAATATGCCAGCCGGCGGCGTTTTTAACAAATTTACAATGCGTGCCGGAGATAAAGTTGAAACGGGCAAATACACCGGTAAAAGCTCCGTTTTTACGCCCAATTATATCACCGTCCTTTGCTTCGATTGTTATGCCGTGCATTTGCGAAGTTAGTTTTACCTTATCGCCGCTAATCTGCTGCGGCGGCTGGACAGGAGCAATTATTGGAGCAGCCTGTGCAGGCTGCGCGGGCGGGGGAGACGGAGTAGGCTGAACAGGCTGTGGTGTTAATGTTGGTTGAACCGGTTGAACCGGTTGAACCGGTTGAGCTGGCGGTGCAGGGATGCTTTCTGTTTTTGAGGCTGCCGAAGCGCCGCTTCCTGCCGGAATCAGTTCTTTTCCGTCAAGTACACAACGTTTTCCCTTGCCGGGACGTCCGCACACCGAACAGACAAGTATTTGCTGCCCGCACTGATCACAGTAGAGAAAATCATCGTCGATTTTTTCTTTGCACGAAGGGCATTGCATGTTATCGTTCATCTATACTCCTTTCCGTTATTTCAGGATACGGTCATGTCCAGGTCTTCCACACGCATAATTAAAATTTCACGCTTTAATTCTTCATCGGGTTTCTGCATTGCAAGCACCCTGCTGGATACATTCTCTCTTGTCTTGTCAAATAACTGCCTTACAGTTCTGGCATTAGCGAATTGAGCATTTCTTTTGGCGTATAAATCGTCCAGCCTTTTATTTAATGCTTTTTCAAAACCCGGTTCAAATTCAATTTTTTTCTTTTTGCACATATTCTCAAAAATTTGATACATCTCGGCTGTATTGTAATCCTCAAAGTTGATATAATCCGTAAAACGCGATTTAAATCCGCTGTTAGACGCTAAAAAATAATCCATCTCTTTGGTATAACCTGCTGCAATGACTACGAATTTTCCCCTGTCATCTTCCATTCGTTTAAGAAGGGTATCTACAGCTTCTTGTCCAAATGAATCCTGCTGTCCCTGTTTCAGGGCATAGGCTTCGTCAACAAAAAGGATGCCGCCCATTGCATTGTCACAATTCTGCTGTACCAGCTTGGCTGTCTGGCCGACATAAGAAGCTACCAGTTTTCCCCTGTCTACTTCAATTAAATTGTTGGTGGGGAGCATTCCAACAGCCTTAAATACATCGCCCATTATGCGTGCGACAGTCGTTTTTCCCGTGCCCGGGTTACCCATAAAAACAAAATGTTTAGCAAGTACTTCTGTCTCCCCTGTAAGTTTTTGCGCTTTCAATGAATTGGCGATTTTTGCTACTTCATCCTTGACCTTCTTAAGCCCCACAAGTTCGTTAAGCTCCTTAAGCGCTTCCTCTATGGAAACCATTTTTTCAGAAGTGGAAGCAGGTATATCTTCCGGTAAAAAGGTAAGGGTGTCTTCTTTTGATAAACTGGCAATATTGGTGGTAGAAAGACGTTCCGCCTGATTTTTACGCGTTTCGTCCATAAGGTTTCTTGCTTCACGGCCGTTTGCAAAGTCTTTGGTCTTACGGGCGCATCTATCCTTAAAGAAAGAGATAATTTTATCATTTGTATCTGTCGGCACTATAAAGCTCTGTTTGCCTGCAAGGGATGCGAAAATTGCCGCAAGTTCATCCGGGGTGTAATCCTCGAGATTAAAATATTTTGTAAACCTGCTTTTTAAGCCTTCGTTTGCTGTAAGAAAATTTTCCATTGGGTTTCTGTATCCGGCAACAATAACAATAAACTTGCCCCGGTCGTCTTCCATTCTTTTCAGGAGAGTATCGATACATTCCTGTCCAAAACTATCGCTGTCATTTTGTTTTAATGTGTACACTTCATCAATAAATAGAATACCTCCCATCGACGAGTCGCAGGCATTATTCGTTTGCGGCGCGGTTTGCCCTACGTAACCTGCAACTAATTTGCTTCTGTCTACTTCGATAACATGACCGGAATCCAGCAAGCCCAATCCTTCGAATATTTTTCCAAGCAGCCTGGCTACGGTGGTTTTACCTGTACCGGGATTGCCGGTAATGACAAAATGATTGGCAGGCTTGTCCATTTTTATGCCCTTTTTTTCCATTTCGGCGATCTGGTTAAGCTGTGTATAAAGACTCTTGATTTCTTTTTTTAATTCAGTCATACCGATAATATTATCAAGCTCTGCCATTATTTCCTGTAAACTTTTCTTTTCATCAACTTCTCCCTTTATATCTTCCGCCACAACTATTTTGTCGCAGGCTTTTCTTAAGTAATAACAACTTGTTACAGACTTGGCTTCATTTATGGCAAGATAGCCGTTTACGAATTTGATGTTGTTGTTTGGTTTCTTTAGTTCCTTAAAGAGGTAACGAAACCGCAAAAAGAGTTTATCTGAAAATACACTATCGAATGAAAAACCCTGTTTTTTTAATACATTCTCTGTAATGGCAACATACTGCTCAGGCGTATAATCGGGAATAATAAAGACTTTCTCGAACCGGTTTATTATTTGCTTGCTCTCTGATTCACTGCTATTTGCAAATTCCCTTAAACCGGAAGGTAAACCAGCCATAAATACAATAGGATCATCCTTATTGTCATCCATAAGATTGATAAATTTAGAAAAAGCGGGTATAGCCTTTCCATCGAAATCTATCAGTTTTTGAGCGTTGTCAACAAAAAGCATTCCGCCCTTGGCATTTGAAAAATGTTTTTCCAGATCTTTGTCGCTCATTCTTTCAAACATATTTCCGTCTACTATTTCCGGTTTGCTTTTTGTGATCATACCGAATTTGATAAATAGATCGGCAACAAGATTGGAGATAAGTGTCTTAGCTGTACCAGAAGAGCCGATAATAATCGTATCGTAAGGATATCGTGTACCGGCATTATTTTGCTTCATTCCTTCAAGGATATTTTGCAGGTCCTGTAAATCTTTTTTAAGATCATCAAGCCCGACCAAATTTTCTAGAAAATCAACTGAAGCGCTTGAGCTTTCAGTATTCGGGATAGATATTCCGGTACCGCACTGTTTGCAATACTTTGCGGTATCCCGGTTTTCTGTACTACATTGACTGCACTGCATATTTCACCTCTCTTTTTGCAAACCGCTTTCAGTTATATATAATAGCCGCCTCTTGATGGATCGCCGCATTCATTGGGGCCGCCGGGATGTATTACACCATAAGCATTGCAGCGCCAGGCTCTATTGCGAAGCTGTCTCTCGAGTTCTTCTTTGAGGGCCAGCGCCTCTTTTATTTGTCTCTGACGTTCCTCTTCTTTTCTTCTTCTTTCTTCTTCTTTACGTTTTCTCTCTTCTTCTTTACGCCGTCTTTCTGCTTCTTTACGCTGTCTTTCTGCTTCTTTACGCTGTCTTTCTGCTTCTTCTTCCGCCTTTCTTTTTTCTTCTGCAATTCTTTCTTCTTCTATTCTTTTTTCCTCTGCAATTCTCTCGGCTTCTATACGCTGCCTTGTAACTTCATCTACGGCTGCACCGGCTTTCCTGATAGACGCTAATTGTTTATCTGAAAAAAGAGATTTTCTTTTTGGTGGCTGCGGCGTTGGCGGAACCGGTACTTCATCTTTAACCGCTTCATCTTCAGCTATTTCCTGTTCAGGATCACTTTTGATTAGCGTTTCCAGTCGGGAAAGTTCCGCCTCGACTGAGGCTGTTTGTGCAGCGGCACAAGCGTTGTACCAGCGCCTGGCTTCCTGGTTTGAACTGAATGTTTTCTTTTCTGTTTCCTGTTCTGCTGCTTCCGGTGTGTCTGACGGTATCCGGTTTAATATTTCATTCTGGGCGCGTTGTAATTCTGCAACGGCTTCTTCGGTAACAGGTTTTCCGCAGCCGGAACAAAAATCAAATATACTCAATTTGCCGCAATGCGGGCAGTTAATACCGTCTTTTGGCTTGCCGCATTCCTGGCAAAAAAGCGCTTCCTCCGGAATCTCTGCATAACAAAATTTACATTGCCCATCTAAAAGCCATGCCCCGCAAACCTGACAGATATCCGCAGTTGAAGAAGCAGGAGCATCGCATTTTGTACATTTTTTTCCGGTAGAATGACCGCATTCCGGACAAAAAAGGCTTACATCGGGAAGCTCTGCATTACAATTCGGGCATAAGCCGGTTTTTTGATCGTCATTTTGAGCTTCAGCCAAATCATTGGATATGTTCCGTTCTTCTTTTTTGGTTTTCTGGCTTTGCTTTTGTGCATAATCTGGCATAGTATACTGTAATATATCATGAGGTTCGCCTCCGGTTCAAGCGGGGAACATATTACAGTATTATTGCTTAAAATAAAGTAGTGGTAATTTCCTGCCTTTTACTTCCAGCCCATTTCGCCCAGGGCTTTTTCGGTTTCTGCGATTTCGTCAAATGGCATAACATGATCGGCGTATATTATCGAGTTTTCGTGGCTTTTTCCAAGCAGTAAAACAAGGTCGCCGGGCCGGGCAAGAGACAGCGCCCTGCGGATTGCCGCCGGCCTGTCCGGTATCAAAAACAGGTTTTCGCCGCGCTTAAAAATCGCCGCTGCCTCTGTTTCAACTCCACGGGCGATTTCTTCCAGAATGTCCATAGGCTTCTCGCCCCTGGGATCCTCATCGGTAAGTATGATAATGTCCGAGTATTCGGCGGCGATTTTTCCCTGTTCGGGGCGCTTTTGGGTATCACGCTCTCCGGCGGAGCCAAAAACGCTGATTATTCTGCCGCCCTTTTTATTCAGCCGTTTGCGCAGCGGCGGGAAAATTGTATTAAAAGATGATGGGGTGTGGGCATAATCCACCACGACCTCAAAGGGCTGGCCCTTGTCTATGGCATTCATTCTGCCGCGAACGGGCTTCAGTCCTGGTACCAGCGCAGCGATTTTATTTACAGGCAGCTCAAGGACGCCAGACACTGCAAGGAGGGCGGCCAGAACATTGCCGGCGTTGAAAGCGCCCGGAAGTCTGTCCCTGATTATCAAGAAATCCTTCTCTCCTTCGGCAGCAACATCATACCAGTTACCCCAGGCGCTGCTTTCAATGCTCTTTAATGAAAGCGCCGCTTCCTTGCCCTTGGCGCTGAAGCCGGCAGTTTTTTGCTGGGTTGCCTTTGCAAAATAATCAGCGCTTTTATCATCAATATTGATAATGCCGAAAGGTTTGTGGGCGTGATTGTTATTCGCACAATCGTCAAGGGCGCGGAAGAGGTTTGCCTTGTCGTCGCGGTACTGTTCAAAGGTTCCGTGAAATTCCAGATGCTCGTGGGTAACATTGGTAAAAACCGCGCAGCAAAACTGAATGCCGCCAAGCCGGTTGGTGCGCGGCGACAGTCCGTGAGAGCTTGCCTCCAGAACCGCGTATTCACAGCCGTTATCTGCCATTTCGCGCAGCATGCGCTGTACTGCTGTCGCTTCCGGAGTGGTCTGGTGTTCGGTGTTGTCAAGCGCTTCATCTCCCAGGCTGTGCTGAACTGTAGAAATAAAACCGGCTTTTTTTCCCAGCAGGCGCAGTAACTGCCAGATAAGGCTTACCGTCGTGCTCTTGCCCTCGGTTCCCGTAACGCCAATAACACATAAATGTCTGGAAGGGAAGTTGTAAAACGCCGAGGCGACGGGCGACATTGCAAAGCGGGAGTTTTTCACCTTCAGCACAACTGTTTTGTCGGAAATACCGGCTGCATCAGTAATTTTTTTATCAGCCTCGCATACAACCGCCGCAGCGCCTTTTGCGATTGCTTCATTTATATAGAGGTGACCATCAGTGTGCAGTCCGCTCAGGGCAAAAAAAAGATTACCGGGTTTTACCAGGCGCGAATCATATTCAAGACCGGTTATCATCGGATCGCTGCCGCCCTCCCGCGCTGTCATGCCCGCTTTTTCGGCAGTTTCAGGAGTAAAAAATTCCGAGAGGCGGCGTTCCATGTTTTATTCTTCTCCAAAAACGATGGCTGTAAAGGTATACAGTTCCGCATCCGGTGCGTTATACGAACCTGGGGGAAGACCCGCCTTTATGCAGATATATTCAAGATATTGATCCAGATCCCAGCCCTGTTCCACCGGCACCTGCGGCAGCAATACTCCTGATCGGCTTCCCCTGATCAGGTAAAGGCCGTGAACGCCGACCTTTACCTGCCGCGGATCGGGGCATCGCGACATGGGTGACAGCGCGGAAATTTCAATTTGACAGCGCGGAAGTTCTTCCTTTTTAAGAGGCGGAAAGCGCGGGTCGCCGAAAGCGGCCTCCCTTGCCATGATGCGTACTGTTTCTTCCAGCGGAAGGTTTGCCGTCATTCTGCCGATGCAGCCCCTAAGGGAATGTTTCCCAAAACCGTCGTCTATATGCAGGCTGACAAAGGCGCCGCAGGGTGTTTTAAGCGAGGAGTTATCACCTGCAATAAACTGATATTCGGGAGGGCGCCCTTCAAGTTTTGCGGTAACGCTTTCCCGCGCCTGGATCAGCAAATTTTTCTGTTCCTCTTCGGATAGTGAAAAAGGCATGGAATTATTATACATGAATTCCTTAAGCTCCTGAAATGCTTAGACTGCTGCGGTCAATCCCTTCCTTTGCGAAACCGTGGACAAGTATTTGAAAGGAGCTTGTCATCTCCTTAATTATGGCCGGAATTTTTTCGCTATCCATGGGTACGCATGCGGCCTTTTCAATAAATGAAAAAAACATCGACAGAAGAAGCCGCGTCGCCATGGCGGAATCCAGATCAGGATCAAAAACCCCTTCAACTTTACATTCATCAATATTTGTTTTAATTGTTTCTAGAATAAAATCCACATAATGAGACTTGTTTTGCTCCTGTAGCATAAGAAACATCAGGTTGGAGTCAAGGTAATTGCGTACCTTAAAGGTAAGAATCATTTCATCGAAATTGCCAAACAACTCCATATAGCCCCGCCAGAAGCATCTAAGGGCAGCCATGCCGGTAAGTCCTGTTTCAAGAAAGGGCTTGCAATGCTCCAGAAAGGAGCGCGCCGATTCTTCGCATATTTCGTTAAATAAAATTTCCTTGCTGGAAAAGTACAGATACACCGTGGCTTTGGAAAGCTCCGCTTTTCGGGCGATATCTTCCATGCTCACCCTGTGTACCCCGTTAAGAAGAATGAGTTCTCTGGCGCATTTGAGTATTGCCTTGCGGCGTTCAACTTTTTCTCTTTCCCGACGTTCGGAAATTCCCATATTTAACCCTCGATTCATATAATAACTCAAAATCGGGGATAATTGTAAGCCCTAATTAAATAATATATATAAATTCATTATTTTATTTAGTTACTATATTGACATTTGTTTTTTATCTAATTATTATACGATTTATAATATTCGTATAGCTAAAATGGAGGTTTTTATGAGTACAAAACGCAAGGGAAGCTCTTTCAATTCAATCAGGACAAAACGCCAACTGGAAACGATGATTTTGTTTACTACCGGAAAATGCAATGCCAAATGCACCCATTGTTTTTATGCCAACGATATGGAAAAAAAGAATGATGATCTTTCTTTTGATGATATAAAGAAGATTTCAGAAACTTCGCCGGCGTTCAAACGCCTGTTTCTTTCCGGTGGCGAGCCGACTTTAAGGGAAGATCTGCCACAGATAATAGAGTTGTTTTACAAAAACAACGGTATAACGGATTTGAATTTTCCCACAAACGGCATAAAGACCGAACGTTTAATTGAATGGATCACGCGGCTGCGCAGGAGCTGCCCCGATTTAAATTTGACGATAAGCGTTTCCTTCGACGGGTTCGGCCGGACCCACGATACCCAGCGGGGGGTGATCAGTTTTTACCGCGCCGCCGAGACTCTCAAAAAACTGGACGATCACTTCCGCAACGACGGTCATGTGCTGAAAAATATCGCAACAATTATTACTAAATATAATATCGAAGAAATTGTTGATTTTGTTACCTGGGTATACGGACGCTTCAATGTATCCACCCACACAATCGAGGCGGCGCGGGGCGTTACCAGGGAAGCGGGAGTAAAGGTACTCACGGAAAAATCACTGGTTGATATTCAGGACAGAATAGCCCCCTATTATCTTTATTATGCGAAACGCATAGGAGAGGGAATGAATTTTATCGGACGGGGGCTTACCAAGTTTTTCTATGTTGGACTTATGCGGACAATGTATAATCTGCGCGCCAAAAATGTTGAAAAGCCGGTTTCCTGGGGAATGGACTGCACTGCGGGGGAGACGACGCTTGTTGTTGATTATGACGGACGTTTCCGCGCCTGCGAGCTGAGGGATCCAATCGGCAATGTAAAGGATTATGGCTGTAATGTAAAAGCAATAATGTCCGGCGCTGCGATGAAAAGTGAAATTGAAGAGATTGGGCATGGTTACAAGGCGAACTGCTGGTGTACGCATGGCTGCTGGATGATGGCTTCCCTTAATTTTAATCCGGGAAAAATGATCTCCATGATGTTCAGCGCCAATAAAGAAACCAAAAAGCTTTCCGGAATATATCCTGTTATAACCGATGAAGCGGCGCTGCAAAAACTTGAAGCGAAATATCAAATAGATATGGAAAAAATGGAGCAGATAGGGCTTGTAGAAAAAACAAGGAAGACAGCGTGAAAATACTTCTGGTTACCAGGGGCTCCATGGGGGATGTTTTTCCGTATCTGCGGCTGGCGGCGGAATTAAAAAAGCGGGGGCACGAGGTAACGCTCAGTCTGCCGCGAATTTTCGACAGGGAAGGGAAGGAGACCGGGGTTCGTTATGTGCTGCAGGCAATGGACGATATCGCCGGCATGATCGAGGGGACTCCAGGCACAAAAAGCCTTCTTGAATGGACGCGGCGGGTTATAGACAGCCAGTTCGACGAACTTATCCCCCTGCTGGAAGAAAACGACCTGTTAATAGCGGCTAACACTGAATTCGCCGCTCCAAGCATAGCCGAATATCTTGGAAAGCCGTGCGTCCGCACCGCATACGGCCCGTTCATTCCAGGCCGCAGAATTCCACCCCCTGTTTTCCCGTATCCCAAACCCAATCCGGTTTTCAGGCCGGTTCTCCTTTGGAAACTCCTTAATATCGGCCTTAATCTTATGGTAAAGAAAACCCTGAATAAACACCGCCTTGAGCTGGGAATGCTGCCGATACATGATCAGGGTGAATACGCCCCGATTAATACTGATAATTTTCTTATTTACAGCAAATATCTTGGTAATGTTGATTACGGCTGGAAGTACAAGTGGAATATCGGCGGTTACTGTTTTAATGATACATTCCCTTATGACAGTGAAGAACTGGTAAAATTACTTACCTTTATTAAAAAGGATGCACGCCCAGCTGTCTGGTTTTCGCTTGGAAGCTGTTATGCGGATAACCGTGACAGGTTTGCCGATATGTTATACGCTATTTGCGCCAAACTTGATTACAAGCTGGTGGTTTCATGCGGCTGGTGGAATGTCGGCGCCAATTTACAGAATAACAGCAATCTTTTCAGAGTTGAAAAACCGATCCCGCACAAGTTAATTTTTCCGCATTGCGATGCCATTATCCATCATGGCGGCGCCGGAACAACTCACAGTGCAGCGCGTTCGGGCAGGCCGCAGATGATAGTTCCCCTGCTGCTGGATCAGTTTTATTGGGCACACAGGGTCAAAGAATTGGGCATTGGCCCCGGCGGAATCAACATAAAACGAATTACCAAAGGTCAGCTTGAACGAAAGGTAGTTGATGTTATAACCAATCCGTATTACAGGGAAAAGGCTGATTCCATCGGAATATTAATCCGCAATGAAGACGGGCTTGAAAATTTCTGCCGCCATATTGAAAGTTATCAGTCGCAGGCCGCCCGTGTAAGGGAGAGGGCGTAATATTCGGTTGCCAAGCGGTGTTAAATAATAATATTATATAACCCATGTGGCGGGTTTTTTCGGTACTGGCAATATTCTTGTATTCTTTTTTCTGTTTTTATATAGGTGCAAGACTGTTCAGCTTTGTTCGGTTTTTTCTGCCCCGTATAAAGGCTCCTGTATTCTTTATCTTTTTTGCTCTTTTATCTTATTCATTTATAATTGTCAACTTTTTTCGTTTTAACCGGGTTTTTATTTTCCGGCAATTAAGCTCGCTTTGGATGACCGTCTTTTTTTACATTTTTCTGTCACTGCTCATGTTCGATATTGTCCGGCTGGTTCTCTTTTTTTGCAGGAAAAGCGCCCTAACTCCGCGTTTTACATTTACCGGCACCGCGATAGCCCTCGGTCTTTCCCTTGTGGTAATCCTCTACGGTGCTATAAACGTCCGCTCCATCCGTACGGTTAATTACAATGTTTCACTTTCGGGGCAAGGCAATGATATCCGCATTGTCCTGATTTCGGATACACATATCGGCTCCACGATTGATCAGGGGTGGATTGCGCGTGTTGTCGATACAGTTAACAGGGCGCAGCCGGATATGGTCTGTATTGCTGGAGATATTTTCGACGGCAATCTGGACGCTGTAAAAGATACAGACGGCATAGCTTCACAGTTCAGGAGGATAAATGCGCCTCTTGGTGTGTATGCCTGCCTGGGTAATCATGATGTGGACAGAATAAGCATATCCGGCGGCGGCGGGAATGAACGGATTATTAATTTTCTGAAAGAGGCCGGCATTGTACCGCTGGAAGATGAGGCTGTATTGGTTGGGGAAAGTTTTTATGTAATAGGCCGGCGTGATGTCCGGCCAATAGGCATGAACAGCGTCCGTAAAACCGCCGCCGAACTATTAAGCGATCTTGACAGGGAGCGCGCTGTTATTGTACTGGATCACCAGCCGACACAGTTCGTGCAACTCGAAGAAGCCGGCGCCGATCTGCTGCTGAGCGGGCACACACATGGAGGGCAGGTTTTTCCTGCCAATCTGATTACACGAAGCATTTTTAAGAAAGCCGGCGGGACTCATTACGGTTATTGGCAGGGCAGGACAATGCAGGCCCTTGTTACATCAGGCGCCGGCTTCTGGGGGCCGCCACTGAGGGTAGGTACAAGAAGTGAGGTAGTGGTAATTGATGTGGGATTTTTCCCTGCCTTGTAAAAAGGGGCATTTTGAACGATAGTTTAGTAAAAAAGGGAGAGAGCCGTGCAATTTATTGATTTTGACAAGACTGATGCCTACAGGCTGCTTACAGAACATACCTTAAATAAATTCGATTTCAGGGTAAAGCTGGATGCTGAAAGGGTAGGGCGGTGCCGGATTCCAATGGCCGCCGGGTTAACTTATTCTTGGGCTGCCAAGGCTGTTGACGATAAAACACTGAAACTGCTGCAGGCTCTGAGCGACGAGCAGGAACTTATCGCCAAGTACAGGGCTCTTTTAAGCGGCGAGGTGATGAACACGGGCGAGAACCGCAGGGTGCTGCATCATCTTTTACGCGGCGGGCATGGACAGCCGGTCATCGAAAACAAAAGGGATATCGGCGAGTTTTACCGGGGAGAGCTGGATCGCCTGTGCGAATTTGCTTCCAGCGTACATTCGGGTAAATATAAGGGCAGTACGGGCAAGCCTTTTACTACGGTTATTCAGATAGGCATCGGCGGTTCGGATCTAGGCCCGCGCGCACTTTATCTTGCCCTGGAAAACTGGGCTGCGGCAGAGGGAAAGAAAAAACTAACAGCCAAATTCATCTCCAATGTTGATCCCGATGACGCTTCGGCGGTTATTGCTTCTTGCGAGCTTGAACAAAGCCTTTTTATACTGGTATCGAAAAGCGGCACAACCCAGGAAACTCTTGCCAACGAGCTCTTTGTAAGGGACAAACTCATCACAGCAGGGCTTGATGCCTCCAAACACATGATCGCCGTTACCAGCGAGACAAGCCCTCTTGCGCATAACACCAATTATCTTGATTCCTTTTACATCGACGACTATGTCGGCGGCCGTTATTCGTCATCGTCAGCCGTAGGCGGCTGTGTACTTTCTCTTGCCTTCGGGCCGGAAGTGTTCAGGGAATTCCTGGCCGGGGCAGCCGAAGCGGACGCTCTTGCCCTGCAGCCGGACATTAATAAAAACGCCGCCCTGCTGGACGCCCTTATCGGCGTTTGGGAGCGGAATTTTCAAAAGTACCCTTGCACGGCGGTTCTGCCCTACAGTCAGGCGCTGTCCCGTTTTCCGGCGCATTTGCAGCAGCTCGACATGGAATCCAACGGAAAGCGCGTGAACCGCAATGGCGTGCCGCTGTCTTACAGTACCGGCCCTGTTGTATTCGGCGAAAGCGGAACCAACGGCCAACATTCGTTTTACCAGCTCCTGCATCAGGGGACTGACATAATCCCGCTGCAGTTTATCGGTTTTAGCGAAAGCCAGCGAGGCGATGATGTTACAGTAGACGGCTCTGTCAGCCAAACCAAACTTGCGGCAAACCTTGCCGCCCAAATCGCCGCTTTCGCCAAGGGACAGGACAATGCCGACCTGAACAAAGAGTTCCACGGCGGCAGGCCGTCGAGTCTGATCTTTGGAAAAAGGCTTACGCCGCAGGTATTGGGGAGCCTGCTTGCCCATTATGAAAACAAGGTAATGTTCCAGGGATTTGTGTGGAATATCAACAGCTTTGATCAGGAGGGTGTGCAGCTGGGGAAAGTTCTTACAAAAAAGGTACTCGCCGGCAGCCCGGCGGACAGCGCCCTGGAAGCTTACAGCAAGATATTTGGAATATAATGCAGGCCGGAAGGTTGTTATGATCAGTGTTTTGATTGTTTTTATTATTTCACTGCTTATATGCTGCGCCGTCGCGTACATTCTGGGGCTTTTCTGGTTCAGCGATATGCGCAACCGTCAGCTTCGGGGATTTTTTTCACTTGGTATCGGAGTTTTTATCTGGACGCTGCTGAATGCAATTACAATGATCAGCAGTTACGAATATTTTCCCGTAATTTATACAATCCGGATGGTAATGGTCTGTATCATTCCTTTTGGAGTAACATGGTTTATTTTTAATTTTATTCAATTGCCGCTAAGAAACATGCGTTTTGTGCGTATTTTATTATTTGCGCTGCCCCTGATTGATATAATATGTTTAATTACCAATCCTTTGCACTATCTTTATTTCAGCGATTATAATTTTCCCCTGCCGTCCCGCGCAGTAATTTTCTGGATACACTTTACCGTGGATTTTATTGTTGTCTTTTTCGGATTTTCTCTTTTAATACGATACATAATAAAAAATGCAAAAAGCAACAAGCTTTTGATTCTTACAGGGTTGGGCCTGTTGATTCCGTATGCTATGAATTTCATGTTCAGCTTCGGCATGATTCCATTTCCCCACGATACCACGCCCATAGGTTTCTTTTTTACAATCATGTTTTTTGTGTTTGTTTCCTATCGTTCAGGAATATTTAATATAAAAACCACCATGTTTTCCAGCACGATGGATTCCATAAATGACATAATAGTCCTGTTTAATGAAAAACTTGTTGTAATGGATGCAAACATCAGCGCGCTGAAAACATTCGGTAAACCAACACTGAACATCGGGCAGTCAAAAGCGATTTCGTTTTTTGAATATATCAGCAGCATTGCCGTTGATGTTAAGCCCCTGTCTTTGATGGATAGTTTGAAAAAGGGGCAGGATGTCGAAGGCGAGTGTACCATATCACCTGATGGAGAAAAAGAAAAAACATTTACCATATTCTTTAAATTGGTGCGTGTAGGCAGGACAAAATACGGATATATCTTAATGATGACTGATATCAGCAATTACCGGAAAATGATAAGCGAAATAAACGAACAGAACAAAATGCTGACTGAATTAAAGGAAAAAGCGGAAATATCAAACCATGCAAAAGGTGATTTTCTCGCAAATATGAGCCATGAGATACGTACGCCGTTAAATGCAATTTTGGGAATGACCATGATAGGCATGAAAGCCGGCGATATAAAACGAAAAGATTACAGTTTTCAAAAAATAAGTGATGCTTCCACGCATCTGCTGGGCGTTATAAATGATATTCTTGATGTATCCAAAATTGAGGCAAACAAATTTGAATTATCCAGGGTGGAATTCAGCTTTGAAAAAATGATCCAGCAGGTGATAAATGTTGTTACTTTCCGTGTTGAGGAAAGGAAACAGAATTTTTCCGTTAATATAGAAAAAAATATTCCGCCTGTACTGATCGGCGACGATCAACGGCTGGCGCAGATTATAGCCAATTTATTGTCCAATGCGGTAAAGTTTACGCCGGAAAACGGTTCGATAAGCCTTAACGCCGAGCTTTCAGAAGAAGAAGGAAAAGTTTGCACCTTGAGGATAAGCGTCGCCGATACCGGCATCGGTATTGCGCCGGACCAGCATTCGCGGCTGTTTGAATCGTTTGAACAGGCTGAGAGCAGCACGACGCGTAAATACGGGGGTACCGGCCTTGGGCTGGTAATTTGTAAAAGTATTGTCGAAATGATGGACGGAAGGATATGGATTGAGTCTGAGCTTGGTAAGGGTTCTAAATTCATCTTTACTGTAAAACTGGAGCGCTCGGAAGGCACACATAACGGAACTCCTGGAGCAGAAAACAATTCGCTTGGGGCAGAAGCAAAGGATAATTACAGGGGGCATTACATTCTGCTTGCCGAAGATTTGGAAATAAACCGCGAGATTGTACTGGCGCTGCTTGAACCTACGGAACTGGAGGTTGACTGCGCTGAAAATGGACTGGAAGCTGTAAGATTGTTCAGAGAAGCTCCGCACAAGTATGACCTGATATTTATGGATGTGCAGATGCCGGAGATGGACGGCTTTGAAGCAACCCGCCGTATAAGGGAAATTGAAAAGGAGTTACCGGATAAGCCGGGGCAAATCCCCATAATAGCCATGACAGCTAACGCTTTCAGGGAAGATGTTGAAAAATGCCTGGAAGCTGGCATGAACGATCATGTCGGGAAGCCGATTAACCTCGATGAAGTGCATGAGAAGCTGCGAATTTTCCTGGCTGACGGCAAAGACCGGCAGCGAGATTAATTACCTGAGCGAAATACTGCGGCGTCAGCCGTAAATGAATATCCGCCGCACTGTTAATTACACGCCATGTTTCCGGTATTTGGCGGCGTTCGTTTAGGCTGTTAAATTTACCGGCGATCAGTATGTCTGCAAAGTCGGGGTTTTTGCGCAAAAGTGAAACGTATGTATTTGCCTCTCTCGCCGGAAGCATTGTAATGGTTTGGGAAGGCAGGCCGGCGCGCAAAAATCCGGCGTCATCGGAAAACGGAGTTGGCGCCAGCAAAACTTTATCCAGGCGCAATGAGTGGGCGGCTGCAAGCGCGTGATCACGCAGCTGTATTATGAGCTTTCTGGCTTCAATTAAACCGGGACGCTCCCCGTTTTTAAGAATGTGATCGGTGGTGCTGGATATGATTAAAGTATCTCCGGTACCGCAGGCGTCAAAATTATAAATTTTTGCGTTCTCCAGAGAATAAGATTTCAGTTTTTTAGCCAGGCTGAAAGACCCCTGCGCTTCAATTTTATCGCCTGCTTTAAGCTCTTCCTTGTCGGTAAATATAATTATCCAGTTATCATCGCCGCTGTCCGCAAGGATCGCCGCAGTTTTAAGCAGCTGAAAAACGGCGGCGCTGTTGTCATTCGCGCCGGGGCTTCCGTCCACGCGGTCGTAGTGGGCAGTCAGTATTACAGGGCTTTTACCGCTGAAAGCCCGGACTAATTTTTGACCAGGCGGAAAAATAAAAATATGGCGGCCGCCCTCTGTCGAAATAACCGAAGAGCCCAACCTTAGTTTTTCCGCCAGTTCCAGCAGCATTTTATAGCGATCCGCGTTAGGTGATAAAAAATCGAGAAAGCGGTCGTATGGGAATTCTTTTGTCCAGGCCGGTTTTTCATTCACCCGCACTATTTTATTCTCACAGCTTCAAAGCTCCGGGAAGGAGATGTTATTTCATGCTGGCTTTGAACCATTAGCATTTCAGGCGGAGAGTTAACATTCGCCCTATGGCCGGGTAAGCATGCCTCCAGAACACCGTAAACAGCCGCCGTACACAGTTCCAGGGTTTGCTTAAGATTCCTTGTATCCATGTAGCGTGATAAAAAAACCGCCGCAGTCAGATCGCCGGTGCCGGAAATACCCGTATCCAGCGGCAGTTCCGGAGTGCTGATTCTGTACAGCCCTGTTTTATCCGAGGCCAGCATGCTGATGTATGTTTTTCCGTCTGCGGCCTGTGCTTTTTCCCTGTAGCTTGTTACGAGCACTACGGACGGGCCCTTTTCATGAAGGGCGTCAATGGCCCTGGCCGCGTTGTCGATGGCCGCTGTCTTAATCCCTGTAAGTTCTTCAAGCTCGAATTGATTTGGCGTAACAATATCGGCAATCGGGATCAGCTCATTTTTGAAAATAACGGGAATGTCGGGCTTTACATAAAGACCGGGCCTGGTATCGCCCATAACGGGATCACAGCAGTACAGTGCTTTCGCAGATACACGGCGCACACGCACAACTGCATCAATTATCGCGCGGCCTACGGCGGCGTCCCCAAGGTAACCTGAAAGAACCGCTTCGCAGCGGCCCAGTGCGCCTATTTCTTCAAGGCCGGTTACAAGCTCCCGGACGAAATCCGCGCCAAGAACCTTTCCGCGCCAGGAGCCGTATCCTGTGTGGTTGGAGAATTCAACCGTGTTTATCGCCCATACTTCCCGGCCAAGCCGCTGAAGAGGAAAAACCGCAGCGGAATTTCCTGCATGTCCGTACACCACATGGGACTGAATCGATAATACCGCCATTATGCCCGCTTAAAAACACGCCCTGCCAAAAGGGCGATAAATCTAAAAAATCTTCCCCGGCTTTGTCCATATTTTTTCGAAAAATCACCGGCCGCTTTTGCCAGGGAATAGGCGCCGTATTTTTTTTTCATAAAATCCCAGTGTTTGATTAGCCAAACATAGAGATCCGATTCTGTTCTGCCGGGAAAATTAACCAAAAGCCACTGTTCCCTGATAATATCCATTATAGGAATAAACACATTGTTGTACCAGGATACCAGCGCGTCCGGAAAGGGTATTTCATCTTCCATATCTTCGTTTAAGTAATACTTGTGAACCAGGATATGATTGTATATTACATCGTAGCGGCCCGGAGCGCTGAAATTAAGCTGTGAAAAAGAGGTGAGTTCCAAAAAATCCGTCTTTTCATAAAATAAATTCTTCTCGTATGTAATAAGCGCTTCCCTTAGATCATCAGTTGTCATCGAGGGTTTTATATTGATTTCGGTTTCCAGGCTTATTACCTCAGCGTCGATAAATTCCACATTCTGCGCCATGGCTACCGATACCCTGTGGTTGCCGTCTCTTACAAAATATACGCCGCCAAGTTCATAAAGCTGAATCGGCGGCAGAATAATGTCTTTGATATGGGCTTCATCAACACGCTGCCAGCGGCTGCGCAGATGATCCGAGCGCGGGAGAAAAAATTTATTAAAATCCCGGTAGCGTCCCTCGCTGCCGATTATTTGCCTGATTGGTACTGTACGGCTGCCGAGGTAAATCTGATTTTTGGGTTTAAGAATATTTTTTACATCATTAAAGGAAAGCAGATTGTCGCGATCGGTATTAAGAATATTCTGCATCCGGGAAAGAATTGCCCTGCCCCTTGCTCTGGAAAAATCAGAATGAGCCTGCTGCTGTGTATATATGCCTTTCATTAATATACGCCCATATCTATAACATAATGGCCGTAAGCATTAATAACCAATGTGTTTTCCCATCTGGTGCAGCGGACGGCGGATAAATCGTACAGATGAATATGGCCGTGGACAAGATACTTAGGCTTAAATAGTTTCATAAACAGGATAAAGGTCTTAAAGCCCCAATGGCACCTGTCTTCCTTATCGTGAATACCTTTTGGCGGGGCATGAGTAAGCAGAATGTCTACAAAACGCCCGTGAAAAATTCTGTTCCACAGAAGCCTTGGAAGAAGTTTTAAGGCTTCCATGAACATTTGCGGCTCGGTGAACTGATTTATCCCGCGGTTGTACCGCATGGCGCCGCCCAGCCCCGCTACGATCATTTTTTCTTCAATCTTTACTTTAGAGCCGAGGTGAATCGCGCCGCAGCCATTTAGATCCCTGCTGTAGTATCCCTTATAATGCCGTATCTCATCTGCATGGTGATTACCGAATACAAAGAGCAGTGGTTTATTCAGGCTGGATACGACAAAATCAAGATAATCCAGGGGAAGATCGCCGGCGCAAAGGATTAATTCCACATCGCTAAAACGTTCCCTTATGGAAGGCGAATAAACCAGGGGATCTATCTGGTCGGAAATACACAGTATTTTCAATGAAGTCCTTCACAATGGCGAACCCTCGCCGCAGAACCCTCCCTCCAAGGGTTTCCTGTATATATTATTACATATAACCTGTCTTGCGCAAGAACACCGGAATAAACCCATAATTGCCTCAGTACCATAAAATGTGTTATATTTATTGTAGGGAGAAAACTATGCCTGCAACACAAACAGCCAATACCCCCAGTTTTGAGATGGTCTGGGCTTTAGTTAAGGAAGTAGCCGAAAACCAAAAAGAAACCGAGCGGCAGATACAGGATAATGCCGTGCAAATGAAGGAATTTAGGGAAAGCCAAAAAGAAACCGAGAGGGTTTTAAAAGAATCAAAAAAAGCATTGGATATTCAGATTGGATCATTGACCAATCTTTTTGGCGATTTCACTCTTGGTATGATAGCCCCCAGGATTCGTGAAAAATTTACGGAATTGGGGCTTGTCTTTCTTGAGTCAAGTTTAAATTTCGATGTTACCGACAGAATAAATAATATCTCTTTTGAAATAGATATTTTTTTGAAAAATGGCGAGAAAGCCATGCTGGTAGAAGTTAAAACCAAGCTTACAGAGGAGCGCATAAATAAACATATAAACCGTCTCGAAAAAATGCGTAAATATGCAGATTTACACGGTGATAAACGTGTATTTTTAGGGGCAGTTGCAGGTTTTGCAGTAACCGACGAAGTAAGAAAAATTGCACTTGACCAGGGTTTTTATTTAATTGAACCGGACGGAGAGAATTTTAATATCACTCCGCCCAATGACAAACCCAAAGAATGGTAATTGGTGTCTGTAATCTTTGCTCTTCCCTGCCGGTGATGCCCTTGGGCGGTGTACGAAAAGAATATTTAACCACTAACCACACGAACCAACACGAACAAAAAAGTGAATTCATGGCAAAAGTTCGTGCTTACACCAATTCCTGTTACCAATTTTAGTCGTCAGGTTCACCTGGTATTTCCGTATCTATCCACATAGCATATAAATAAGTGCTTTCGGTAATATTTAAAAAATTACCGTCCCATTGATTCCGGAAACTGCCGTTATCAAAAAACCAACCACCGAATGTGGAAGCCCCAAGTTCTGGTAGGGGGGCGTCTGGCAACATAACAGTTTCGCCAGACTTCATAATTAAGATTATTACATCATTAAATGAACCGTCTACGCGACCACCGTTAAGCACGAATGTTACAGTGAATGTTTCTACCAGTTCACTAGGCGCCCCATCACCGCTCTGTTTATCGAGTGGGGACAAAGCTGCTATGGTTATACCAATACCTGTTCCGCTGTGCATTATCATTTTATCATCACTTATGGCAAAACCAAATGTTCCTACATCAGTGCCGCCGAATTTGAGTGTTACAGTACTGCCAGATACAGTTATATCGTAAGTGGTACCATCACTCGAAATCAATTTCCCGGCAGATGTTATTTCCAGTGATACCACAAAATTCATATTTTCTTGTTTGCCCCATTTTCCAACAAGTGCAGACATATCACCTTCACCGCCGCCGTTATTGCTGCCAACTTTTACAAAAGGTGAAATTAAAGCTAAAGATGCCATGAACCCTGTTGCGTTGGTAAAAGTCATTTCACCGTTGCTAATGGAATAGACAAATGACGCAACAGTAGAACCGTACACTTTAATTTCCACGGTATTACCTGAAACAGATATTTTGTCAAAATCGCCTCCGCTCTGACCTGTTGCGGTAAATGTACCATCGGATGTAATTTTGAAAACCATATCCGATGGGTTTGCTTTTGAAGCCCATTCTCCGACTAATTCTGAGGGAATGTTGCCATTTGTGCCGCCGTTATTGCTGCCAACTTTTACAAAGGGTGAAGCTAAAGCTATAGTTGCCATGAAACCTGTTGCGTTGGTTATAGCCAATTCACCGTTGCTGATGGAATAATTAAACGCTGCAATAGTAGAACCCTGCATTTTAATTTCTACGGTATTACCTGAAACAGATATTTTATCAAAATCGCCTCCGCTCTGACCTGTTGCGGTAAATGTACCGTCAGATGTAATTTTGAACATCATGACCGAAGGGTTTGATTTTGAAGCCCATTCTCCGACTAAAGCCGTGGGTATGCGGCCACCACCGCTACTGCTGCCGCTTCCGTCACTACAGGCAATCATGCTAAATACCATCATGCTCACTACAATGAAACCCAAAATTCCATAAATCCTGTTCTTAAACATATATTTCTCCTTAAATATATTTTATGGAACATACATTCCACAATTTCCAATAATTATTTGCATACCTGTTCCCTGAGGCGGAGATCTGTTCATATATAGCGGTTATATGGTTCATATGAAGTATTATATCCTTTTTTATAAAAAATAGGCAATAGCCAGCAGTGTATACAGGGCTTACTTAGGGTGTGTATAACTACATTTTGTAAAATAAGCAAATTTGCAGCCGGAATGAATCCATAATTGCCGCAGTATCATAAAAAGTGTTATATTTATTGTAGGGAGAAAGACCATGCCTGCAACTCAAACCGTTAATGCCCCAAGTTTTGAATCAGTCTGGGCGATAATGCAAGATAATGCCGTGCAAATGAAGAAATTTAGGGAAAACCAAAAAGAAACCGAGCGGCAGATTCAGGATAATGCCGTGCAAATGAAAGAATTTAGGGAAAGCCAAAAAGAAACCGAGAGGGTTTTAAAAGAATCAAAAAAAGCATTGGATATTCAGATTGGATCATTAACCAATCTCTTTGGCGATTTCACTCTTGGTATGATAGCTCCCAGGATTCGTGAAAAATTTACGGAATTGGGGCTTGTTTTTCTTGAGTCAAGTTTAAATTTCGATGTTACCGACAGAATAAATAATATCTCTTTTGAAATAGATATTTTTTTGAAAAATGGCGAGAAAGCCATGCTGGTAGAAGTTAAAACCAAACTTACTGAGGAGCGCATAAATAAACATATAAACCGTCTCGAAAAAATGCGTAGATATGCAGATTTACACGGTGATAAGCGCGTATTTTTAGGGGCAGTTGCAGGTTTTGCAGTAACCGACGAAGTAAGAAAAATTGCACTTGACCGGGGTTTTTATTTAATTGAACCGGACGGAGAGAATTTTAATATCACTCCGCCCAATGACAAACCCAAAGAATGGTAATTGGTGTCAGTCACAACATCATAGATTAAAGAAATAACAGGGTCCGCGGATTACGCGGATTTAGAAGATTATAGGTAAAAATCAAACTAATTAATCTGCGAAAATCCGTGAAATCTGCTGCTCATAAGTCAAAGATAAGGCTGGTTTGACGATAATGTAAATAAGGATAATAATAAGGATATGAAAAAAGCCGCTTTAGCCGCTGCTTGCGCGAACTATTTACTTTTGTTTGCGTCTGTTTTTTGTTTCGGGCAGACAAATTTTGCAAGGGGCGAGGAATTATTCATGAAAAACAGTCCCTCTGAGGCGCTTGTCTTCCTTGAAAATTCGATTGTTGATGATCCGGGCAATGTTAAGGCCTATTTGTATCTTGGGATTGTTTATGAACAGCTTGACAGGGCAGATGAAGCAATTGCCGTTTACAGGCGGATAATGCCGCGGGCAGGAAATCTGACCGCCCAAACGGCAAATAATCTCGGAAATGTTTATTTTAAGAGAGGAAATACCGAAGAGGCCCTGCAGTTCTATAACACTGCCATTGAAAGCGATATGTATTTTCCGTCTGCCTATCTTGGCAGGGCAAACGCAAAAATAAAAGCCGGCCTGCTGCGGGACGCTCTTTCGGATTACGACCAGTACCTGTTTTTGGAAAGGCAGTCGCCCCAGCGCGCCAGAATTGTGGAATTGATGGACATTATTCGCGCGGAATTGGCCTCTGAAGAAAGAATGAGAATGCTTGCAGAGGAAGAAGAACGGCTGCGCGCAGAGCAGCGCCAGCGGCTGCTGGACGAAATATCATCTTCTCTTCAGGCGGCTGTCGATTCCAGCCAGGGTCTTTCCTCAGGTGCCGAAGATGTCGAAGGCTATACAAGCGAATTTGAATTGGAGTAGGTAATAATATGGATAAGCGAAAATTAATCATTCTGATTGCCGCCGGCGCTGTCCTTCTGACAGTCTCCGGCATTATTTTCTATTCGTGCAGAAATACCAGCGCTTCCAAAGCCCTGACGGCTGCGGAATCCAAAAGGCAAAACACTTTAAGGCTTGCCGCAAGTTATCTGGAAGCCGGGGAATATATGAGGGCTTTGGACCTTCTCGACGGGCTGTTGATTGATAACCCCGAAGATGCCGACGCCATGGCATTGCAGCGGCTTGTTTTTGCGGCGCAGCGCAGCATAAGTCTCGACGCGGAACCGGAGCCGGCATCAACACCGGAACCGGCTCCTGTGCCTGTTCCTGCGCCGGCACAGGTGCAGCGGACTGCCGCCCCAAGGGCGAGCGAGCCGGACAGGGAGGCTGAGCGCAGGGCAGCGGACGCGGAAGCCGCCAGGATTGCCCTTGAACTGGCAAACGCGGCTGCTACCAGGGATCAGGAACAGGCGGTCAGCCATTACAATCAGGCGCTGCAAAAGCGCGACAGCGGCCGCCTGGATGAAGCAATCGCCGACTTAAAGGAAGCCATTCGCCTTGATCCGCGCAATTATATTTATTCCCATGAACTTGGAAGAACCTTGTTTGCCGCCCGGCGCTACGCCGAGGCGCTGGAAGCATTCCAGACCGCGGTCAGGCAAAACCCGAATTTTGAACCGGCCTGGTACAATATGGGCGGAACCCTTGGGATTCTGAATCGTAATGATGAAGCCCTCGCCGCGTACCGAAGCGCTGTTTCCGTGAAGGGTGATTATTTTCCCGCTCACCGGGAAATCGGCAGGATACTTCTTGCAAGGGGAGATGCCAGGGGCGCTGTCGATTCTTTTAACAGGGCATTGCAGTACAGCCCCGGGGATTTGGCTACATTACGCGAAATCGGGGTCGCACAGTTCCAGACGGGCAGTTATGCCGCCGCTGAGGCTTCCTTTCAAAGGGTATTACAGGACGCGCCCCGCGATGCGCAGACTTACTATAACATGGCCCTGGTAAAACTCGAGCTTGGAAAAACAGACGAAGCCCTGTTATTTGCAAAGCAGGCGGCGGACAGTAATCCTTCGAATGCGGTATACATGTATACCCTGGGCCTTGCGTGCGAAGCCTCCGGCGGTGTGGATGCTGCCATTGCGGCGTACATTAATGCCGCATCGCTTGATGCCAATTATCTGCGTCCAAGGATCAATCTTGGAAGCCTCTACATTTCAAGAGGCATGCTGACAGAAGCCCAGCGTTATCTGAATGAAGCTCTCAGGATTGAAAGCAGTAACTTCGAGGTGAACAATAATCTGGGCGCAATGTACGCGAAAATGGAAAACTGGGTATCCAGCATTATGCATTACGAGAGGGCCTTGACTGCAGGGACGAATAACCCCGTTGTCAGGCTGAACCTTGCCCGCGCGTATGTCGGTGCGGGTGATTTGCTGAAGGCGGAAAATTCCTACCAGGCGGTTCTTCGTCTGACGCCGGACAACTGGGACGCCATGTTTGAACTTGGGAAGACCTGCGCCAGCCTTGGCAAAAAAGATGAGGCAAGGCGGTTTTTGTCCGAGCTTGTTAGGAGCAACGCCTCTTATCCGGGAAGACAGGAAGCCGAACGGATTATGGCGGGGCTTTAAGACGGCAGACAAGCCTTAAAGGCGCACAATTCTGTCGCACAGGTATTCCACAGCGCCTGTGTTATGCGAAATAAACAGTATGCCCAGTCCCAGGTTTTCATGCAGTTCACGGAAAAGATTAAGAATTTGCGCGCCGACCGAAACATCAAGGGAACTGATCGCTTCATCGGCTATGAGCAGCTTCGGCTCCAAAATAAGGGCGCGGCCTATGCAGACACGCTGTTTTTGCCCTCCGGACAACTCATTTACCATCCTTGATTTATAGGAAGGATCGAGCCCTACCTGCATCAGTATTTTATCAACCTTTTGGGCGCGTTCTTCCGGCGTGCCGATCCCGTGTATTACAAGAGGCTCCTCAACAAGAACGCCGATTTTTTTTACCGGGTTAAGGGAAGTACCGGGATCCTGAAACACAATCTGAACCATCAATGACGGAGGCCTGTGGCGTTTCTGTTTCTGCTTTTGCCCATCAATAAAAATTTCTCCGGTATAATCAACAAGACCCAGAATGCAGCGGGCAAGTGTCGTTTTACCGCAGCCTGATTCACCTGTTAATCCCAAAATTTCGCCGTCGCACAGCCGGAGGCTGAAATTATTTAAAACAGGTTTAATTTCCTTTTTCCCGAACGGACCGAAACTCCGGCTGTAATAGGCAGTCGAGATCTCCCGGATATCAAGCAATGCATTGGAGATTTCAGGCATTAAAACCTCCCTGCACAGGCTGCGCTGTAAAATTGGCTGAAAAACAGCGAACCTTGTGTGTGCCGCTCAAATCGATTGCCGGCGGGAATTCGGCAATGCATGGGGGCAGCACTCCGGGGCACCGCGGAACAAACGGACAACATGGAAAAATATCCCTTATCGAAGGAATTTTCCCCGGTACATTGGCAAGCGGCCTGCCTCTTTGTTCCCTGTCCGGAATGGCGCCGATTAATCCCCTTGTGTATGGATGAAATGGAGTATTAAATATTTTTTCCGCCGTGCCTTCTTCAACTATTCTGCCTGAATACATTATCAAAAGACGGCTGCAAAATTTCCGCATCAGTGAAAGATCATGCGATATGAAAAGTATTGCCGTGCCGAAGCGCCGGTTTATTTCCAGAAGCAATGAAAGAATCTGCTGCTGGTTTGCCTCGTCCAGGGCAGTTGTAGGTTCGTCGGCAATCAGAAGCCTGGGGCGGCAAATTGCTGCAATGGCAATCATCACCCGCTGGCACATGCCGCCGGAAAGCTGATGCGGATATTTATTGTAAATAATTTCAGGATCTGAAAAACCAAGTTTAGAAAGCATGTCCAGTGCCAGAGCATACCTTTCCTTTTTATCGCTGTGCCCGTGAAGCTTAAGGGTTTCGGTAATTTGCCTTCCGGCTTTCATCAGGGGGTTCAGGCACTGCCGCGCTTCCTGGAAAATTATCGAAATATCCTTTCCCCTTACATGACAGAGTTCTTTTTCGCCAAGTTTTGTTAAAGAGATGCTTTCGCCCTTTTCTTCCGGCTTGAACAAAATTTCACCGTTCAGAATTATTTTGTTATCTGACAATAAACCGGAAATGGAAAGGGCTGTCAGGGTTTTGCCGGAGCCGGATTCTCCTGCAAGACCGAGAATTTCCCCAGGTTCAATTTTAAAACTGATATTATTTACTGCAGTAAGAAATTCTCTGCGCTCTTTAAGGGCGATTGTTAAACTGCGGACCTCAAGCAATGCCATGCCGCTCTCCAAGCCGCCGGATGCCTTCGCCCAGGCAATGAAAAGCAATTACCGTCAGCATTATGAATGCTCCCGGAACAAGGGCGCACCACGGGGCGTTAAAAAGAAAGTTTTGTGATTCGGAAAGCATGCGTCCCCAGGAAGGCACCGGCGGCTGAATTCCCAGCCCAAGGTAACTCATGGCGGACTCGGCCAGGATTGCGTTGGAGAGCCCCAGTACCGAGGCGGAGAGCAGCGAGGGAACAAGGTTTGGCAGAATGTGAATAAAGATGATACGCACAGGGCTTGCCCCGATTATCTTTTCTGCCAGTACAAAGCCGGTGGTTTTGTACTGCAAAGCCCCAGATCGCATAATGCGTGTATAACTTGGGATAAAAATTATCAGCAGGGCCGTAAATAGCGTAAACTGGCTGTTGTCCAGGAGGGCTACCATCATAAGGGCAAGGAGTATTCCGGGAAACGAGCTTATGGTATCCATTACACGCATAATTATTTCACCGGTAATTCCGCCCGTATAACCGGCAAAAAGCCCCAGCACGCTTCCGATTGCCGCAGCGGCCGCTACAGTACATACGGCAAGCAAAATTGTGTATCTGCCCCCGATCATGACTCTGGAAAAAATGTCGCGTCCGAAGTTGTCTGTTCCGAAAATGTGCCGGATGCCGGGGGGAAGAAAACGCTTTTGAGTATCCATTAGATTGTAATCGAAGGGAACCCAAAACAGGCTTAGTAACGCAAGGGCGATTATGATAAAGCAAAGAACAGCGCCGATTTTCAATTCAATATTAAGCCTCATCGGGAAAACCTCATATTGATCTTACGCTCTTTGTTTTTCCAGATTGATTCTGGGATCGATAATTTGAATTGTTATATCTGCCAGTGTATTGGCGGCGACAACAATGAACGCAATGTATACAACAAGAGCCTGTATCAGGGGATAATCCCTGGAACTTATCGCCATGATAAGCAGCCGTCCTATTCCGGGAATGTTAAAAACCTGTTCGATTACAATGCTGCCGGAAAAAACCTCTGCGACAATCATTGCAAGCACGGTAACCGACGGAACAAGGGCGTTCTTCAATACATGGCGGCGGAGAATTTGCCGCCTTCCGGCTCCCTTGCTGCGTGCTGTTCTGGCATAGTCGCTTTTCTGTTCTTTCAGCAGGGAGCCTCTTAAAAATTTTACCATAACGGCGGCGTTTGGAACGGCTATCGCCAGCGCCGGAAAACACAGGCATCCTATAAAACCAATAAAATTTTCACGCCAGTCTATGTAAACGCCGGGAGTAAAAAGCCGCAGCCCAAGTCCGAAAATCCAGATAAAAAGCAGCCCAAGAAAAAATCCCGGCAGACCAACGCCGACAGCGGTAAGTATATTTACCGTGCGGTCAAGGCGGCCCCCTTCGCGCCGTACCGAAAAAAGAGCGGCAGGTACGGATATTAACAGTATAAAAATGAGGGAAAGGGAAGCCAGGGCGAAAGTAACGGGAAGCCTTAATTTGATTAAAGCTGATATGGATTCCCCCCGGAAACGCAGTGAATTCCCGAGACTGCCGGAAAAAAACCCGCCCAGCCAGCCCAGGTAGCGCTCATGCAGGCTTTTGTTCAGCCCAAGTTCTTCGCGTAACAGTTCAAGCTGCTGCGCCGAAGCTTCCGTACCGGCAATAAGGCTCGCAGGATCCCCCTTTATTACGCTGAAGGCAAGAAAACAGAAAACTGAAACCAGAAACAGCGTAATAACTGTTACAACGAGCCTTTTTAAAATATAGACCACTATTTCCCCGCTCCGTGAATTGAAGCGAAATCGATTACATACAACGGATAATTTTTAATTCCTGCATAAACGCCGCCGCGGAATGCCTTAAAGTAAAAAATATCCTGAATATAAACACTTGCCGCATTTGCAACAATTATCCGCTGGGCTTCTCTGTAAAGTTCAGCGCGTTTTTCATCATCAATCTCCGTAAGTGCGGCGTCGTATACCCTGTCGTAATCATTATTGCTAAAATTGATAAAGTTGCTGCCGGCATCACTGTGGTAACGAGACAGGAAACTCCGAGGAGAGACATTCGTGCTGTCAAGCGAAATTATAGTTGCCTGATACTGCCGCTGCCGGTAGACACCAGACAGCCAGCTTGCCCAGTCCACCAGCTTAATGCTTGCCTGGACGCCTATTTTTGCAAGCTGGCTTACAATTACCTGGGCGGTATCTACATGCATTGTATAATTGGAAGGAACTGTTATTTCCAGCGGCAAAACCTGCCCGCCTTCCCCATAGCCTGCTTCCGCCAGGAGTGCACGCGCACGATCAGGATCATAACTGTAAAACCCGGTGAGCGATGGTTCGTAGTATGCGGATAAGCCCGGAATGAGCGGACTGCCAGACGGCTCGCCCATTCCAAAAAAGGCGGCGTCAATAATTCCACTAACATCAATGCCGTAATTAATGGCCTGTCTTACCCTAATATCATTCAGCGGAGCGGCCGCATTATTCAGTGCGAGAAGCTGAACAGAGGCGGAAGGACTGTGAATTAAATCAAATTGTTTTGGATCCATCTGGCTGATCAGGGAGCCTGTGATGCTTGCACCGTCAATGCCGCCCCCCATCAGGCCCGGAAGCAGCGCATCAGTATCCGCAAGGAATACAATGGTTAGCTTTTCAATGACGGGCAAATTTTCAATATCCGGCTCCCGCCAGTAATCATTAAATCTTTTCATCTCCAGGGATTGCTGAACGTTGTAACTTTCAAGCATGAACGGTCCTGTTCCCGTAACATTTTTCTCGCGTTCTGTATTATCCGCCCTGACTATCCCAATGGAAGCGTAAGATAAAAATTCCGGATCGGGATTTTTCAGAATAACCCTAATGCGGTTTTCATCAGGAATTTCGATTCTATCAATATTGCTGATGCCCTCGAAGCCGGATGCTGCGGCGGTTTCCAGGCTGAACTTTACATCGGCGGAATTCAACAGGGAGCCGTCGTGGAAGCGTATCCCCTGGCGCAGCCTGAAATCGTATACAAGACCGTCCTGTTCAATTGTCCACGAAACCGCGATACAGGGCTGCATTCTGCCGTCAGTATCCGGTTTTACCAGCCCCTCGAAGATATTGAAGAGTATTGTCCTGCCATCGGCTGAATTCGCGGGGTTTAGCGGATCGAGTGTGGCCGGTTCGCTGGTAAAACCATAGCGCATTTCCAGCATTTGATGAGTAACATTGGCGCTCTCGCGGCGTCCGCACGACAGAAGCAGCAAGAGAGACACTGTTGCTGCGAATATTTTGCTTTTCTTCATAATTTATCATTATAGTCAATAAGAAGGGAAATTGGGAGTGGGGAAGGCACTCTTATGCCGATAATTAAAGTTATATTATGATTGAAACGCTGTTTTTCCTCCGGTTCAAAAGCCAGTTACGCCGCACCAGGCCCGATCTTGTTCACCTGATAGAGCAGACCATGCTCGGGGCAATCGCGGATGCCGGCGGGAAATTAACCGGAGAGAGAATGCTGACAGCGTCATACAACGAAGATTCAATCGGCTTCTGGCTTGATATGCTTATTCTTATCGAGAATGTTAAAAAATGCATTGATGCCGAGCCGGATTTGTATGGCTATGCGCTGGTTGTCAGCAAGGTTACCCAGCAGCCGGAAGCTGATAATTCCCCCCTGCGCCTGTGCCGTTTTTTCGCAGGCGGTGGCGGGGGTGTTTTCCTTGACAAGGCGGCGGCGGAGGGGCTTTCCCCCTTTGTACTGGCTGAAACCCCACAAGAGTGGCTGAAGCAAAGAACCCTGTCCACAGAAAGACATAATGGGATCGATCAATTTTTCAGATTGAAAGAATTAAGGGATTTTAATTCTGCTGTGAAAGCAGATACAGCATTCCAGGAGGGCATTTCCCATGCGCTCGGCAGAGATTCAAAGAGGAATACCCTTGTTTTAAGTCCGGTTCTATCAAACATGTCTGACTGCCTGCACCAGTACTGCAGGGACGTTAACGGGGATTTCCCCTCATTGATACTCTGTTTTGACAATGGCGGATTTAAGGCCGTTGTTGATGTATTTTCACCGGAGCTTCGTTCTTTTTTTGAAAGGCGCGCAGAACTTTTAAGAAAGAGAAATCTTGCCCTGGAAGAAATTACCGGCCTGTGGGAACTGTTGTTCAGGGAACGCCTGCGAGATGAAATTTCCGTTTTTATTTCCCGTAAAGCCAGGCGGTTTTTTTCCCTGCTCCTGGAATTTTATTCCGGTGTCGCACGAAAACAGGGGCATGTTCCAATCCTGGCGCTGGAAAATATTCACCATGCAGATAAAGCAACCGTAGACATGTTATTTGACATATTTTCCTGTTCGAAGAATACGATAAAAGATTTTTTGATACTGGGTACCAGTAGCGACAGCCTGAGTGATGATGATTTTTACAGGTGGAGGCGGATTTTTCAAAAAATAATCAGGCCTGAATTCAAAAAAGAAAACAATAACGGCATTCCGGATATGCCCCTGGATCTTTGGGAGATTGCCTATACCATTTTACTTTTAAGCCGTTATTATCCTGCCGTATTTATCAGCAGGCTTTTTGGAGAAGAAGGGAAGAAAAACGCAGTGATAACCAGGGCTTTATCACTTCTTTCGATGTTAGGTGTAATTTATAGCCCGCAGGATCCCCGGCTTTGTATGGATAACTTTTCTGAACATGCGCAGAAGGCTCTGGGAGAAAAAGCCGCTCCCATAAAGGCCTTTGTCTGCAGGCGGCTGCTGGACTGGGTAAAACAGCAAAAACTGAAACCCTGCTTTAACCTTCTTTTGATAATTTCCGATTTGGGCGCTGTTTCGCAGCTGGATGATAGGCTTATCTTAAGTTCCATAATTTCCGATCTGCTGAATGAAACATCTTCCAGTGTTGAAGCTGCAAGTAAATCAGGACTGCTCAGAAAAATTTCCGGCTCTAAAAGGGCGGCCATTATTCTTTTTATATATAATACCATGCGGGCACTTCACTTTGGCAGCGAAGATGAAATACGCGCCATGTTTAAGGAACCCGCTCCTGAATGTTCTTCCTTTCCCATTCTAAAATCCCAGGTTCATGCAAACCTTTCCAGTTATTATCTGGGGCAGAGAGACAGCGCCGCCGCGCAGGACAATGTTAAACAAGCCATCATACTTAGTCAGGATAAAAACAATCTTTGCCTACCCCAATCCTATCGTTTGTTTTCGATGGTGAATCTCTGCAAACAGCAGTTCGGCGAGAGCATTGACTATCTTGATTTTTCGATGGCAAACGCGGAAAAACACGGTAATTACAACGAGCTGGGCATTTCCGCCTATTATGCGTCGGTCTCCCAGTTTCTGTACGGCAACCTCTCAAAAGCCGCTGTCCTGGCGCGCAAGGCAGGTGAAGAATGTATTGATGCAGGCAGGCCGGATTGGGCTGACCGCTCCCGCTTTTTCGAAGGAAGGCTTGCCTTTGAAACCGGAAACTACGGAGAAGCGGTGAAAATATTCGAGGCTCTGCTGCGCTCCCCTGTCAACGGAAAATCGCCCGAAAAAGACAGGCTCCTGGCAGCATGGGCTTACCGGGCGAAGATATACCATAAGAGCTCCTTTATCCCCAAACCTGATACCGGCGGCAATGACGCGGATCTTTTTGAAGTAGAGGCCTCTTATCTGGCTGGCGATTACCGTAAATGTGCGGAGCTTTCCGCCGCCCTTAAAAATCCATATCTTGATGATAATTTTCTTTTCACCGAACAGCCCCACTGGCGCAGCGGATTTTCCCAATGCGAATTATTGTATTTTTCCCGTGGTGAAAACTGGGACAGAATGGTTTCTGTTTTTCATTCACTGGCCATCTGCCGCCTCTCGGCTGAAGGAGGGGAAGAAGCCGTGCAAACCATGCAGCGTATTTTAAGAAACGAACGCCTTTCCGAAATGGATCCGTGGGATGCGTTTTATTTCTATGCCTGGTATAAAATTCTGGAGCAGACACGAACGAACCAGGCTGATATGAGCACAGCGGTTTCCAGCGCATTCAAACGCCTTCAGCGCCGTGCCGGCCGTATTGATAATGTTGAAATCCGCCGCCAATATCTTAACAAACCGCGCTGGAATAACGCCCTGTGCCAGGCCGCTAAGGAATTCAAGTTAATATAGGCGGTTGTGAAGCACTGGCGGGGGGGGAACAGAAAGTAAAAGTTAAAAATTAAAAGATAAAAGGATTTCTCTTTTAGTTTTTTTTCCTTTTGTCAAAGCTGTTATTTCAAGACCCATGCCTAAGCTTTCCAGATAGTCCATTAAGGTTGAGACTTTTATATCTTTCCTGTTTTCAAGTTTAGATACAGCGGTTTGAGAAAAACGAACGACATTTTCCTGTTTGAAGCCATACTTTCCTCTCAATTCCTTTAGTTTAATATTTAGGCTTTCCTGTTCGTATATCTTACGGGCTTTGCTGACAACTTCCGGATTTAATTCTGCTTCTAATTCGTTTAACGAGCGAAATTTCATTTTTTCTTCTCCATAAATAAATATATGAATTGTAGTTCATATTGTCAAGAAGGCGCCTTTTAGACAACGCCCCGTCTTGACACTTTTTCGCAGTCATTCTACACTTTTTTTATTGGCGGCAGGGTAGTGTCCAAAATGAATATTTAACCACTAACCATCACTAACCAACACGAACAAATATTAGAATTTGAAGCAAGAGTTCGTGCTTTTTATGAGGTTCATGGTAAAATTTGAACTTATTGGACATTCCCTTATTGCGGCGGCAGGAGCCCTTTCAGGGCTCGAGCCTAGAGGAAATATATTATATGTTATTTGTAGAACAACTCGTAGAGTTGTTCTGCAAATAACGGCGGCATAGCTCAGTTGGTAGAGCAAACGGCTCATATCCGTTCGGTCATAGGTTCGAGTCCCATTGCCGCTATTCGATCCATTCCCCGGTTGTGTAATGGTAGCACAGCTGACTCTGGATCAGCTTGTGGGGGTTCAAATCCTCCCTGGGGAAATCTTCTCTAATAAGCATAGTAATGTAGCACCAACAATAATTTCCTAATAGAAAGTGATCGGAGGATTTGAAACGAAGTGCCGTGCCCTGAAAAGGCATAGCCTTTGAAGGGCTGAGGCGCATGGATGCGCCGAAAGGCACGAAGACGGCCTGTAGGGAGCAAACAGGATGTTTGCGACCGGAAGGCAAATCCTCCCTGGGGAACAATTAATGCGCCCGTAAGGGCGTTACTCGGATAAATTTGGCACGTTCCGGCGCAAGTAAATTCCCCGCTGACAGTAAATGTAGAACGCCTTTAGGCGTTCGTACGCGCCGCGGGCAGCCTATGGTTCTTGGAACACCTTTGCGCCTCCGTTGAAAAATCCTCTTGACTGTTTGTGAACAATTGGCTACAATATTATTATGATTGTTGAAAAGACAGATACTTTTGATAAGTGGCTGAGGGTCTTGAAAGACGAAATTGGCAAGGCCCATATACTGCGACGAATTCAAAGGATTTAGACCGAAGATTTTTTCGGCGATCACAAAAAACTTGCAGGCTGCGATCTTTATGAACTTATTATTGATTACGGTCCAGGGTACAGGGTTTGTTTTGAAAAACGCGCTAGCAACACTATTTGTTTTGTGCTTCGCGGCGGCAAGAAGGCAGACCAGAAACAAGATATAAAACATGCAAAGAAACAGGCGAAGGAGAATTGATATGGCTAAAGAAAAAGTAACGCGCTGGAACATACTCGACTACCTCGACAACGAAAAATCAATTGCGGCGTACCTGCAAGTGGCGCTTGAAGAAAACAACCCTACGGGATTTGTGGGCGCAATCGGTGATGTGGTACGTGCGCGCGGTATTAATGCTATGGCAGAAGAAATGGGCGTAAGCCGTGAAGGTCTGTATAAAAGTTTTTCCGGCAAACGCAAACCGAACATTGAGACTGTATTCAACGCACTCGACAAACTTGGTATGCAAATAATCATCCAGCCTAAAATAAATACAAAAAGAAAAAGAAAAGCTACTGTTTTGTAAATAAATTCACTGTTCCCTGCTCTCTACTGGCCCCCCAATAATCCAACGCCGTTTACGCCTCTAAGGAACGGATAGCCCCAATTCGCTACTTGTGAAAAATCCCAATGAGCGGCGGAAAAACCCAGACCGTTAAATACGGTCGGCGGAGTGCCGCTTGCAGGAGGAACATTCCGCCAGATGTCAATGCGGCGAAATTCGCTGTCGGTTGCATCCTGTCCGTGCTGGTTATTGTGTGTTTTCGCTGTAGTCGGGCTGCTGTCTGTACGTATCAGTACGCCAATGGCAAAAGATGTTGCACTATTGCGGGTTACACTCATTTGGTAAACAGACCAGCTTCCTGCATTTGTCATTATCGTAAAAGTAAACTGGAAGGATTGGCCGTCGGCAGTAAGCTTGCTTAGGTCAACACCGGTGATTCTGCCGGAAGATATGCCGCCCTCCCAGACAGGCGAGCCCGTCTCACCGCCTGAGCTTAATGTTGTTGCCATTGAAACGCCAGAAATGCCTGAGCCGCCCGGATCGCTGAGGGTAAAGCCGGATATGGAACGCGGTACAATTGGCGCGGTAAAGTCGGTATTTGAAAACACACAGCTTCCGCCCAGAACAGGGACGGGTGCCGTGGTAATGTTAAGCTGCGCGGGGTTATCCCTGTTTGCATAAGTATCGCTGAAAAGCCTCATGCCGTTGAAGGTGCGGTTGTTGGATTTGTTGGTGTTATAACCGCTGGCGAATATACGCCCGATGTATGTGGTCGATCCGCCGGTTACGGTAACACTTTGCCCAAGAGCTGCGCTATTGCTTATGGTTTTGCTGTAAGTGCCAACCATGCCTTCCAGCCCCATAAGCCCGCCGGCGTTGGTTGTGCCACTGGTATGGTTGCGGTTGACAATAACTGTGCCGGTGGCAAAACAGCGGTCCACACTGCCGTTAGAAGCGGTTGTTTGTGTGATCCCTGCGGCAAGGCCGCCGGCATGTATGGTTCCAATACTTCCCGAATTTGGTTTATCAACCGTTACATTCCCCGTTGCGTAGCAGTTTTCCAAATTCATATACAGCCTTCCTATGAAACCTCCTGCGAAAATTTCATTATCAGCCAAACTTGTAATAACCACATTCCCTGTAGCATAACTATTGCTTATAGTATTTAAGGGACTATTAACAGTACGCGCAGTAAAACCGCCTGCATACATAATGCCGTAGCCCGTAACACTTATGTCCCCTGTTGCATAACAATAAGAAATATCGGCGTTGATTCTTCCGGCGAAACCACCGACATTCTTATCACTGTTTGCGCCCAGACTCGTGGTTATTACGACAGAGTTTTCGCCCGAACAGTTTACCGCTGCCCCGCCATAGAAATCACCGACAAAACCTGCTGCATAAAATTGTGAACCGGAGCCGGTTTTATTGACGGTAAATTCTCTTGCAAAGGCGGAACAACTGTCAACATTTGCACTGCCTGATGTTCTTCCCAAAGCCCCGCCCATGCGGGCAGTTCCATTATTGCTGCTTACAAAGATACTGCCCTGCCTGTAATCTGCGTCTTCCAGTCCGGAATTGTGAAGCAGACCAACCAGACCGCCTACATGGAGTCCGGTGTTGCTTTGTTCTATTGAAGCAACTGTATTTACCTCCTTGTTCCTGCCCACACTGATGTTTCCCATTACGCTTACTTCTTTTATGGTTCCGCCGCTTGTATCTCCTGCAATACCGCCAACATTGATTGAGCCGCTTGCTGTATCGCTCGCTTTTTCAACTCTTAGGTTCAACCCGCCATAAGCGTTGTGAATGCTTGAAGTGCCGGTCATCTGCCCGCCAAGTCCGCCAACAGAAGCGTCTGTGTTGCCGCTTACGGTGAAGGTTGCCGCGCCCTTTACCAGCATATTGATAAATTGCACGCTACCTTGCGCCGTTCCGGCTATGCCGCCAAAACGCGCCGCATCTGTGGGATTTATGGAAACAGGAGTAGTGCTTCCTGCTGCTGTTTCATAGAACACGGTCAAGTCGCGGACAAGACCGTCGTTCAGCACACCGAACAATCCCATGTCGGCGGCGGCATTTATACTGCGGATGATAACCGAATGCCCGTTGCCGTAGAAGTTCTTGCCGGACAAATCAACAGGCTCCCAGTCAGTCACTTCAATATCGCCAGTCAACACATAATTGATAATTGCTATTTGCTCATTGCTATTTACCGCTTGGAGTATTGCGGTAAAGTTTTCTTGCGTAAGTAAAACCGTGTTAGCCGCAGCAATTGTCATATCGGGAATGTTGTATACCCATATAGGCCCTGTTGTCATTGGTCCTGCAATGTTTTGCGTAACTATGCTGATTTTATAGCCGTATACATTGGACACCGCCTCGCCGTCTCTTACACGGTTGGTGATTATCTGGGGGACTGAGAAATTGTATGGCACTGCTCCTCGGCTTCTGGTAATGGTCTGCGTATTTTCTTCAATGTCGCCACTGGGACCTGAGCGGTAAGTGCTTATCACTATTTCCGGGTAGGGGTAGGTTCCTACAGCAGATGTCCAACCAGGAGAATTTTCTTCCCAGCTTAGCGTTATTTCGTCTCCGTTTGTATTGCAATAGGCTTTTATATTGGCAACCGATTCTTTTACGGCGGAGGAATACATTACCCTCAATCCCGTTGCCGTCCAGTTAGGCGTAATGTTGCCGAGGGTGTCCTCGTATTTTACAAAGACACGGTATTCGGTGTCTTCTGTCAGCAGTCCCGAAAGATCGGCAAGTGTCCATTGGTTATTCGGCGGCAAGCCGTTGTTCACACTTCTTTTACCGCTGGTTACTGTTTCTGTTGCGGCATTTACGCCTATCATCGCATACCAGTACAGGTTTTCGCTTTCGTCCATAGTCCAGGGCAGACTGTAGGCGCGGCTCGCCGGTATGCCCCCTTCGCCGCCGTTGTCAATTATGCCGGACAGGCCGTTCAGGGCCAGCGTCATTGGAACATTCAAGCCGTAGACATACACGCCGTTATCAATCTGATAATCTCCCGAAAAAACAGGCTGCGGGTTCTCTACATCCGGCGCGGCGTCGTCTATAACGATTGTGACATAGCGGCCTTCTGATATTGCCTCGTTTACCGGCATTTCTTCAACAGCGGGGGTTCCGTCGTACCAGGGGAGCACCGCCATTTGCACAATTCCCGACAGCGCGGTTTCCAGTGTGTGCGTAACGGTAAACTCGCCTCCGGCAAGGGATACGCAGGGCCCCGGATACAGGTATGTTGTTTCATTTGTGCTGCCGGGGTTTAGGTCAAAGCCCCGCAGGCTGAACAGGCGGTGTTCCACAATGATTATTTTGTTCGGGTTGCTGTCGGGGGCGTCTTCAGGCGCTTCCACGGTAAAGCGGATATATACGGTGTTTTTAGTATTGTTAGTATTTTGCGAAAAACGGCGATCTATGTCGGGGCGGGAGAATTCGGCGTCTCTGAAATAGCCACTTGCCAGTGCTTCGCTTGCTCTTACGTTTCCGGCGCGGTAGACCTTCCTCGCTTCGGTGGTATCTGTTTGGTAGCTGATGAGGGTGGGCACTGTCATTGCTACGCCGCTTTCGCTTTCTATGCCGGGCCCAACGGTAACGGTTACGGTAAGCAGGGCGATCTCATGGGCGTTTGCATTGGGTATGAGGTTTACCCGGTTATTAATGTGGGGGTTTGCCGGGTCGGGCGCAGGGGGATATTCTATATCAAAATAGTTTCGCAAGTCGCCGTTTTCGCCGTTCATGTTGAAGGGCTGGCCGCGCTCATTGCCACTTGCCCAAATGCCCGTAACGCGTATAGTGGGGCTTTCCCCGGTCAGGCTGATGGTTGATGTATTTACCGGCATGTTAAACCAGATATTGACCCGCTGGTCGTAGGGGAAGGGTGTTAATATGGGGTTAAGCGGCGGATTGGTCTGCTGATCAAGGCTGGGGCGATTACTGCACCAGGGGACAAGGGTTACCGGCGTATCGGTAAAGATGGTTACGGCAGCGATTTTTGCCCCGCTTGCGCCTTCGCTGAGTGTTACTCTTACGCTGCTGCTGTTAAACGCTAGACCTTCAACCTCTGCCGCTGTTTTTATTTTATCAAGGCCGTTATATTCTACGGCCGGAAATGCCAGCCATTTTTCAAAACCGTATCCGGGCATGGGAGTAAACTCCACATTAAATTCGTAGCCCTTGCGTGTATTGTCACGGTTCAAATCCCCCTGTTGAGGGCTTGCTCCCCATTCGACCGGATAATCAACACGCACAGTCAGCTTCGCCGCATTTGCCCAGGCGATTTCTTCATCAATCTTTTTTAGCAGATCATTGTCATGTGTGCCGGTAAAGGGATCGCAGGAGAAACTAAAAATCAGAAGGTATAAGAGAAAGGCTAATATAACAGCAAAGTTTCCGGGTTTCATTTTTGATTTCCCCTTAATTTTCATTTCTCTTTCTTTTCCTTGCATGCCTTTTATTTCTTACCTAACAATTGCTCCATTTTCTTTTTTTTTATATTACCAAAACTGGTGAATTTTCGAAAAAAATGATGAAAAACATCACTTAAACTGGTGAATTTTACTTAAAAATGATATATTCAATGCGGAAAACAGGAATATGGAAACGTTCAAGAAAAACCTGCGATTTTTATCTCTGGCCCGGCTTTTCTCCTTTCTGGGGCTTTTGTTCCTCAGTGTAAAAACCTTTCTGGTGGTTGCACTGTGTGATTTTATAAGTAACGGAAATATGGTTATTTTAAGGCTTGCTCTGTTTATGTGCATTGGCATATTCCTGGGGATGCTATTGTGCCCTTTATTCATTCCTTCACCGGGCCAAAAAAAACCTCTATTCGCAGGCATTGGATTCATTCTGTTTTTTGTAGTACCCAATATTGCCCTGCGGTCTTTGGGTTTACAGCGATGGCTTGGTTCAGAAGTAATCAGCGCTGTTATTACAACATTAACGAATATCCTTTATCCCCTGTGCTGCGGTTTATTTTTCCTGACCCATACTATGAATTATACTCACGCAAAGACGCAAAGACGCCAAGACGCCAAGATAAATAGAAATATTGTAAAAAGCGAAAACAGAACCGGCCGGTATTGTGTGTTTTTATTTGCCCTTGTCCTTGCCGCCGGAATGGCAGGGCGCTATGGTTTATTGCCGGCGCTTTCTTTATTTGGGATTAGCCCAGACCCTTCCGGGTCAATGGTCTTGCTGCACACAATTAATATGTGGCTCGTTGCGGGAACAGGGTTATCTGCCATTATCTGCATCACATTGTTAAATATGCAAGCTCCCAGTGAACTTGCCACAGTGGAACCCCGCCCCGGCCCGGCGGCAGGTACCAGCGGCACACGTATGCGGCCGAATGGCCGCTGTAGAATCCTTCCTTTCGTGCACGGCCCGAAGGGACGTACCAATTGGCGCATGATTTTTTCTTTAATTAGCATTGCAGCTGTAAGTAAATTATTAAACTCGATGATGGGAATACGGTTTTTGCCCATTATCAATTATTCGATTTGGACTGAAAAGCATTTATTATTACTGATGATAGGCGGACTAATAATTCTGGGTTTTCTGGCAGGGCGTTCCATACTCATTTTTCTCCGCTGGTATCTGCCCTGCTCGGTTGCCCTGTTTATTTTGCTTCCCTGTATTGTACTTTTCGATAACAGTTCACGATTTGTCCTTTTAATTGACACAATTCTTGCCGTCTATACAAATACGACATGGGCAGTTTTTACTGTTGCTCTGATTGAATTATTTTTACCGGCAAAACAAGTATGGCATAACAGCTTCTGTTTTTACATTCTTGCGGGCATTATCCATTTTACCAATATTATAATTTCCCTTAGCCCTATTATCAGCCGGCATATCCCTCCCGGAACAGGATACTCGGTCTGGATTATCGGAATTGCCGCAATGGCTTTGATTTTGTTATCTGTCATAGCGCTGATACCAAATCAAATAACAAAGAACAAGGAGCAAAAAACAGAGGGAGAGACGGCACAACGGAGTATTCCTGATATTTCTTCCTTTGAAGATATTTTTAATAAGTATGGGCTTTCAAAAAGAGAAATTGAGGTTGCAGGTTTAATTTTAACTGAAGGCTTGGGAACAAGGGAAATCGGGAAGCGTCTTTTTATTACAACGGATACAGTCAACAGCCACATAAAGAAAATTTTCCAGAAATTTGATGTGAATAGCAGGACGGAGTTTATGTCGAGGTTTGTTTCGGTTTCGGCAAAGAATGATTAATGAGCAGGCTATTTTTTGAGCCTCAATAAATTTTGTGTTTCTAAAACAACTACTTCTTGCTCCTGACATAAGCTCCGACCCTCACGTCCTGAGCCTTTATGTGGCTTATCAGCCAGTCCCCGACCTTTGCACGTACATCTTTGATAACAGCCTCGGATGGGCCAAGGGCGCGCCACTGGACTGCATGTTTTTCAATAAGCACTTTGTAGGCTTCATGTATTTTTTTATGGTTTTGATAGTCGGGATATTTTTCTGATTTTTGTAACTCTTGTTCCTCGCTGAAATGCTTGTTCACATAGTTGATCAAAAAATCTATGCTATTGTTGAATTCGGTCCGGTTACCCGAATTACAGGCCCGTATAATCTTGTTGATCGCGGAAAACAGTTCTTTATGCTGGGAATCAATCAATTCCTGTCCTACCGCAAAGGTTTTATCCCAGACGTAATCGGCGGTATTTTCAACTTTGTAGCGTTCGACTTCTTTGGATAATGCACCGATGTGTTCTCTATTATTGTCGCTGATGCCCCTGACCCGCCCAACCGCGGAATTAATATAATCTGCGCCGGAGGCAATTTCACTTATACCGCTGGTTATTTCCTCGGTGGCAGTTGCAAGGTTTACGCCTTCCCTTATAACCTGCTGACTGCCTTCAAGCATTTGCGAAGAACCCTGCAGAACCTGGCGTGTAATATCCTGAAGCTGGCTTATGGCTTCCAGGATTTGCTTGCTTCCGACGCTCTGCTCTTCCATGGCGCTGCGTATATTCGATTCCTGTTGCGAAACGACACGCACTTCAGTATCAATATCCTGGAATTTTTCCAGCACTACTGTGGTAGATTTGCTGATCTTGTCGATGGAAGTCTTTATCTTGTTCAGAACCACAGATATGGTTTTTGACTGCGCAGTGGAAGACTCGGCCAGTTTTCTTATCTCTGCAGCCACTACCGCAAAACCCCTTCCGGCCTCTCCGGCATGGGCTGCTTCGATGGCGGCATTCATGGACAAGAGATTGGTCTGGCTGGCAATATTTTCCATTACCGAATTAATTTCCAAAAGCCCCTGGGATTCTTTGGCAATTCCCAGAATGTCCTGCGTTACTTCCTCGAGGCTGTTTCTTCCTGTTTCCGAAGCAAGGATTAACTGTTCTACATTATCAGTATTCTTTACCAGGGTATTGGTAACGCTCTGTATATTGGCAAGCATTTGTTCAACCGCGGAAGATGATTGCGATACGCTTTCTGTCTGGGCCTCCACTTGAGTATTCAGAAGGCTGATATTTTCCATAACCTGTTCCATAGTAGTGTTTGTTTCAGTCACGGATGCCGACTGGTTCATTACCTGATCTTTGATTTTTTGGATATTGCCGCTTATTTCGGTAACTGCTATGGCAGTCTGATCCATGTTTTCGGAGAGTTCGTTTCCCACATTGGAAAGATTTATGCTTTGGTCTTTTACAATAATGACCATGTTGCATATCCTGTCCAGGGTTTTATTAAAGAGATCTGCCATTCTGCCAATTTCATCATCGCGCTTTATTTTAATTCGCTCGGAAAGATTTCCTTCTCCCCTGGACAGAAGCGTCAGTATTTTATTAATCTGGCCCAGGCGGACAAAAATTGGACGTGCCAGGAAAAACAAAATCAGCACACCGGCGACGGCGAAAATAATTCCCATAACGATCTTCTCTATTATCTGGGATCTCAACGAATAATAGAGGTATTCCGCGTTATAATCGCAGCCCACAATCCCAACCATAACTCCCCGGGAATTGAATATGGGTTCGTAGACCGAGAGAAGGTAACCCCAATCACCTATATGCAGGGGCCCCGGATTGCCGGTTTCTGTCTGCCAGGTTTTGGTAAAACCGGAATCAATGTCGCTGGGATCAACCTCATCACCCAGGGCTGAAAAAATGTCCGAGTTAATATCCCCGGAGCCGTCTATTATGTAACGGAAACCCGTTGGCCCTCCGGGAGCTGCTGTGTAGAGGTAAAGAGGGGCAGTTTCGCTCCAAATTCTAAAAAGTTCCAGCCTTGTCTCTTCATAAAAGGGGTCATTTTCGTTCAGGGTTCTGTTTAATTCTTCAAATTTGTCTCCGTCTATCATGGCTACTACGTTTCCGGCGAGGACAACGCCCTCCCTGATAAAAATGTCCGAGGCAAGGTCCAGGCTTCCTTTTATTCCGCGGGCGGTGGTTATTGCGGAAAGCACTACTATAAAAACGGTAAAAAATAAAAGGATTCTTGTTTGAAGGCCAATGGTTTTTTTCATATTTAAATTATAGGACAGCCAAGATGGCAAAACAAGCAAAATGGGTTGACGTTTTTTACGGTATCTTAAAGAATAGTGATATTTATGGATAAGCAAAGCATTATTGATTTTTTCAACCGCATGGCGCCGCAGTGGGATTCCAATAATGTCCGGGACGAGGAAAAAATAACGGCGATATTGGACTATGCCGGCATAAAAAAAAATGTCAGCGTATTGGATGTAGCCTGCGGTACCGGCGTACTTATACCGGATTATCTTGCCCGCAATGTTAAAAAAATCACAGCTGTGGATATTTCACCATTGATGATTGATATCGCACAGACAAAATTTTCCGATCCGCGTATTAAATTCCTGAATGATGATATTGAAGCGGTAGATATTTCCGAATCTTTTGATACCTGTGTTGTATATAATGCGTTTCCACACTTCCTGAATCCGGGCGGCTTGATTCAAGCGCTTGCAGACAAACTGATATTGGGCGGACGCCTGACCATTGCCCACAGCATGAGCCGTGAAGCCCTTAATGCCTACCATTCCAGTGCGGCAAGCGCGGTTTCCATTAAACTGATGAGTGAAAGCGAACTATCAATTTTATTTGATTCATATTTTACTGTAGATACTGCCGTTTCCAACGAGGCGATGTATGTTGTTTCCGGAGTTAAAAGGATAGTAGATAATTTGTCCCCCGTGCCTTGACACTTTTGGGTGTTTGAAGACAGTATATAGAGAGGGGGTAATTATGATTTACAGAAATTACGGACAAACCGGAAAAAAGGTTTCCATCCTTGGTTTTGGAGGGATGAGATTCGATCATGTTGATGATCACGATGAATGTATCCGAATGATGATTGCCGCTGCGGAAGGCGGGGTTAATTATTTTGACACTGCCCCCGGGTATTTCGAAACAAGGAGCGAGACCGTCTACGGCAAGGGTTTTGCGGAAATGCGAAAGCGTAATTTGCCGTATTATGCGGCAACCAAGACTTTTGAATCCACCGAAAGCGGTATACGCAGGGAATTGGAAGGGCAGCTAAAACGCCTGAATATCGACGCGGTTGATTTTTACCATATCTGGTGTATCACCGCACTTGATGAATGGCAAAACAGGAAAAAAGACGGAGTTCTGAAAACTTTCAGGAAATTAAAAGAAGAAGGACTGATAAAACATATTTGCGTTTCATCGCATCTTATCAAAAATGAAATAAAAGAACTCCTTATGGAAGGCGTTTTTGAAGGTGTGCTGTTCGGCTACTGTGCCTACAATTTTCAGACCAGACAGGAAGCCTTTGATGCCATAAAAGAAAAAAAACTTGGCGCGGTGGTGATGAATCCTCTTGGAGGCGGCATCATTCCCCAGCATCCTGAAGTGTTCAGCTTTTTACGGCGGCACGGCGAAGATGTTACAACAGCGGCTTTGAGCTTTCTCTGGGATCATCCTGATATTTCCGTTGTTCTTGTTGGCTTTAATTCCATCGACAGCGTGAAAGGAGCCCTTGCCGCGATGGACGGCTACAAGCCGGGAACACAGGCGGAACTGGACGCGATTAAGGCAAAGGCCGGCGCCTCTCTTGAAGGTGTCTGTACCGGATGCGCCTATTGTGATAATTGTCCGCAGGGGGTTCCCATTCCCTTATTTATGGACGCATACAATCAAAAACTGCTCAGCATCGGGAATAAGGCGGATGCGATTGGCGAGAGGCTTTATTGGCACTGGAAGCTGAAAAAATCTGAGGCTGAAAAATGCACTGCTTGCGGCCTTTGCGAAAAGGCCTGTACCCAGCACATCAACATCATCGAGCGGCTGAAGGAAATCGGCAGCGGAAAAGACTGGACACCGGCGGCTTAGATTCCCGATAAAACCTCCAGCAGTTTTTCCTCATCGCTTAACGCTCCAAGAGAGCGCAGTTTTGACAGGCTCTGCAAAAAACCATAGCTTGCCCTGATAAGATTGTTCCGGCTTGCGATGAGCAGCGATGAAGCCTCTGTTAAATCTGATACCGAGCTTTGCGAAAGACGGTAGAGTTCCATCACATATTCAAAGTGTTTTTCCGTGTACTCAAGGGAGCGGCGGGACGAGAGAACCGATCCAGCCTGCGCAATGGCGTTTAACAGTGCGCTCTGCAATTCAGTTTCCAGGGAGATTTCCGCGCTGATATAATCCAGCGCCGCAGAGTCCAGGGCAATTTTGCTTTTTTCTATCCTGTTGGCCATAACCCAAAAATCAACCGGGATACTTCCCCTGATTGACACGCCTCCGGCCGCTGAACTGGAAAAACCGTTAGCTGTCGAATAATTCAGGCCTGTCGAAAAAATTGTAGCGCTTACCGTTGGTGAATACTCGCGCTTTGTAAGCGACAGGTTTTTTTCCGCCCTTTGGTTGTTCAGCGCCGCCCTCGCAATCGACGGATTGGCGGCAAGCGTTTTGTGCAATTTATCGTATAACTCATCGGCCTGTTCATCGGATATTATCGCAAGGCGCTGGAGCGCGTCCTCGTATGCGCTATAGTCAATATCCTGCAGTTCCACTGTTTCCGCAAGGCCGGTAAGCGATCTTAACTTTGCCATGGACAGGGAAAGATTGCGCCTTGCCTGGTTACGCGAATTTTCCTTAGCTTCCTTGTCCGCCAGCGCCCTTAGATAATCGCCCTGGTTGATCATTCCACCCGCCTGGCGCACTTCTGCCATGGAAAGGCTTAACTCCGCTGTTTGAAGGGAAGATTCCTCGGCTTCCAGGGCGGCGGCTGCCTCCAGCGCTGCATAGTAGGCGCTGTCGACTGAATCAATCACATTAAAGTATTCGGTCATGGCTTCGATTCTTACGCTTTCTGTTGCGATAGAGCTAATCGCCTTTTGAATAAAGCTCTTGCCGCCCTGAAAAATTATTTGCGTAACGGAAAAAGTAGCGCCGGCTGTGAATGTATCGATGGGATTTTCAAGCCCCCAGTCCCTATTCAAATAACTCATCGAGGCGGTGTATTCCGCCGAAAGAGAAGGCAGCATGGAGTAAAACTGGCTTCTTTCGTCCAGTATGCTGCTGCGGATAGCCATTTCGTATTTGGCGAGCGAACGTGAATTTGCCAGCGCCAGCGTACGCGCCTGCTCAAGACTAAGCGTCTGTGTATATAAATTAAACCCCGCCAGCAAAAACAAACACAACAACAAGCCTTTTCTCATTTCCAACCTCTTTTACCTTTTCTCTTTTCCCTTTTACTTTTTACTTTCTACCTTTTACTTTTTACTTTTATTCGTATCTCAGCGCATCTATCGGATAAAGCCGCGCCGCTTTCAGGGCGGGATAATACCCGAAAATAATCCCGACCAGCGCGGCAAACATTGTAGAGGCGGCGACAATCAGCGGATTGATCGCAGTGGGAATACCAGTTATCGACATTATCCGGCATACAAGGAAGGCCATGCCTATTCCTATAATGCCCCCCATAAGGCTTAAAATTACCGACTCTGTTAAAAACTGAAAAAGAATGTCCCGCTTACGCCCGCCTACCGCCATTCGTATGCCAATCTCCCGCGTACGCTCCGTAACCGAAACCAGCATTATATTCATAATGCCGATGCCGCCTACAAGCAGCGAAACTCCGGCAATTGCGGCTAACAGCGTGGTCAATGTTTTTGTTGTTGCAGAGGCCATTTCGATCATATCCGCCTGATTCATTATATCGAAATCGGAATTTGCCCCGTCGGCAATATTCCGCGATTCGCGCAGTATCAATTCTGTTTCTTTCTGCGCCGCTTCCATATAATCCTTGTGAACAACGCTTAATACAATCGTGTTTATATTGCGGGAATTGTTAAGCCGCGTCATTGCAGTGTCCAGGGGAACCATGATTATATCGTCCTGATCGTTTCCGCCAAAACCGGCGCCCTTTGCCTCCAAAAGGCCGATTACGGTAAAATAATTTGTGCCGATCCGTATCTGGCCGGCCAGCGCGCTTTCCTCATCGCCGAATAAATTCCTCGCTGTCGACCGCCCAAGAACTGCGACCCTGCTGCGGCTTATCATGTCTTCTTCGTCAAAAAAGAAACCGGCGTTTACATTCCAGTTTCTGGCGGCGGTATAATCGGGCTCAACCCCCTGGACGGTAACCTGGGCGTTGCCTTCGCTGCCTGTAACATTGGCGCTGGTCTGGACAACACCGGAAATCGCGGCGGTAAAACTCGATTCATCCCTGAGTTTTTGAATGTCTTTTTTTGTAAAAGCGTTCATCCTCATCATTACCTGCTGGCCGCTGCGGCTCATCTGCCGCCGGGGCATAATCTGCAGCAGATTGGTTCCCATGGCGGTAATCCTCGCTTCGATTGCGCGCTGAGAGCCTTCGCCGAGAGCCACCATTATTATAACAGAGCCGACGCCGATAATGACACCTAACGATGTCAACAGGCTGCGCATGCGGTTGCGGAGGATCGAGCGGAAACAGGTTTGCAGAAGCTGGGTGATGTTCATGTTTGTTTTTCCATTTCCGCAAGCAGGGGCTGTTTTTCCCTCCATTCCAGGAGATCTGCGGCGGCACTGCGCTTTTCTGTTACCTGATTATCGGATACAAGGCTGCCGTCGCGCAGGGTAATGATCCGGCGTGTGTAGGCTGCCAGTTCCGGTTCGTGCGTTACCATGATGATTGTTTTTCCATGATTATTGAGTTCCTGGAAAAGGCTCATTATTTCCAGGGTCATTTCGGTGTCCAGGTTGCCGGTCGGCTCATCGGCGAGAATAAACGCCGGATCGTTTACCATGGCGCGCGCTATGGCAACCCGCTGCTGCTGCCCGCCGGAAAGCTGCGAAGGATAATGATCCACGCGATCGGAAAGCCCGACTTCCCCCAGGGCTGCCATTGCCCTTTCCCTGCGGGCGGCGGCGCTTTGGCGTTTTTCTTTTTTTCCACGGCGGCGGTAAAAAAGGGGCAGTTCCACATTTTCCAGTGCCGTGGTTCTGGCCAGTAAGTTAAAGGACTGAAAAACAAAGCCGATTTTCATGTTTCTGATATAAGCGAAGGTGTCTGAATCTGATATTGATGTCTCGATGCCGTCCAGGGTATAGGTGCCGCCGCTGGGTTTGTCCAGACAGCCGATTATATTCATTAAGGTTGATTTGCCCGAACCGGACGGCCCCATTACGGAAACAAATTCGCCGGCTGCTGCTGAAAAATCCAAACCGCGCAGGGCGCGCACCACTACGGCGCTCTCGCCCTGTTTCCCCTCCATGCGGTATTCCCGCTTGATTCCCCGCAGCTCGATAACGGGCACTATATTCTTTCCCGCAGAATAACCTGTCTGCCTTCCAGCTCTTCGGCCGAGATTATCTCGGTGAACGATCCGTTGGTGATGCCTGTCTGCACCTGCATAACTTCCAGCCTGCCGTCGCCCCCGATATACCATAAATTGCGCATAACAACCGCCGCGGGGATATTGCGGCTCTGCCCCTGTCCGCCTGCCTGCCTGTTCGCGCCCTGTCTGCCGCCCATCATCATCGCACCGCCCTGTCTGCCGCCGGCGCCCATCATAAGGCCGGCAATGCCGGTATTGGCTGCCTGGTTTGCCCCCTGGGCAGAATTCGCCGGCGGCTCCTGCGCCCTGGACTGATCCCTTTCTTCCAGTGCAGCCTGTCTTTGTTCTTCGTTCATATCGGCAAGGCCGGCGTTAAAAACCATTTCGGCGATTCTGTCGGCATTCAACGCGGACGGCTGGTATCTAAGGGCGGCGTTGGAAACAGTTAGAACATTTTCGCTGCGCTCTACGATAAAATCCACCGCGCAGGTCATTCCCGGTAGAAGCGAGCCGTCGAGATTTTCAACGTTTATTATAACAGTGTACGAGACGACGTTATTCGAAACAATGGGAACCATCCGTAAATTTTCAACTGCTCCGGTAAAACTGCGGCCCGGCAGGCTTTCCAGGGTAAAGCGAACCTCCTGCCCCCTGTGTATGGAAGTAATGTCCAGTTCGCCGACACCGGCTTCGATCTGCATCTCCCTTAAATTTTCCGCCAGGGTAAAAATGCTTGTTGAATTGTTGCTGGAACTGTCTACTACAGTGTCGCCGACATTTATGTTCCTGTCCAGGACAATTCCGTCTATGGGGGAAGTAATGTATGCGTATTGATTTATTTCGGTTTCAATTACTTTTAGGTTCGCTTCTGCTACAGCCAGATCCGCTGCCTGATTATCCAGCGTGGTCTTGCTGGTTCTTAATTCATATTCTGAAATAAGATCCTTTTCTGCAAGCGCTTCCTGGCTGCGGTAGTTGATTAACTGCAGTTCGTAATTGGCACGCGCCTTGGTAACCGATGCATACTGCTGTTCACGCTGCAGACGCAGCATATCGGTATTGAGCTCGGCAAGAATATCTCCCCTGCTGACCGAATCGTTGTAATCAACTAAAACTTTTTCAACCTTGCCGCTCATGCGCGGCAATACCTTTACTGTGGCTACCGGATTGATTGTACCGCTTGAGGAAACAGTCCTTTCAAGGGTGCTGCGCCGCACATTGGTAAATTCGTAGGAAGCAGGGCGGTTTTTTTTATTTGTGCATGAGCAGGGCAGGAACGCGGCCGGAATAAGTAAAATAACCGCCGCAGGCCAAATGCATCTGTTTTTCATAACCGCAGAATCACCTCGTTAATATGTTAACAAATTTATCATTAAAAAGGTAACGCCCTGCGGCAGACCGGGCGCAAAAAGGGAAACAGGAACAGGCAGGCGTATGGTTCCTGGTTAACAGTTTACTGCTCTTTGCCTTTCTTTTTGCTTTTCTTTTCTTCCCGCTTTTCTTTCAGGGATTTTTTTGGAGCTTTTTTTGTTTCTTTTTTATGCATTACATGTTCGGCCATATAATCCTCCCTTGGCTTAACTTTATCTATTGATAATACAAAAATTGAAATGTGTCTATGGCTGATTTATGCGCGTCTAACCTTGTTTGCAGCCTTTAATGATTTTTTAAATGAAATTTTTGTTGACAAGAGAAAACCGGTGCCATACAATGTTGCTTGGCGAATTACATATTTTTTTTAACTGAGGCTTTCCCAAAAACTGAAGTTTTGGAAATGGCTCAACTATCTAAAAACCAACCGGCTTAATTTGTGATACTGAACCCAGGCAGGGGGTAGTGATGTTTTTTATGGAGACAAATTGCTCAAGCGCAAAGCCAGTCTCTGTTAGCTGCAACTGTGTGAACATCCCCCCCCCCCCCCCCCCCCCCCCCCCCCCTCCCCCCCCCCCCCCCCCCCCCCCCCTCACCCAACACCACAAACAAACCCTTCTTCTCTT